>ERZ779829.467-NODE-467-length-17947-cov-2.106472_pt1 | contig 17947 bp, 13 predicted proteins | sample MGYA00511562_ERZ779829 | MGnify/ENA primary metagenome ERZ779829 (study PRJEB29588, sample SAMEA2151677) | human gut metagenome | biome: human gut; feature: human-associated habitat; material: faeces | place: Denmark | collected 2008/2010 ... | reverse complement strand
AGGTCGCAAAGTTCCAAAGCGTTGCCCAGCCGGTTAATGAGCAGGTCAGCAGCAAATATATGGATATAATTAAGAAGATTAAGGCAGCACAGTAAAGGAGCACATGTGACTAAGAAGAAGCTTGCTCTTGAGGTTATAGAGAAACTGAAAAATGAATCCCCTGATGCAGCCTGTACGCTTGATTATGATGATGCATGGAAGCTGCTTGTAAGTGTACGCCTTGCGGCACAGTGCACTGACGCGAGAGTTAATGTTGTGGTTGAGGGACTTTTTGACAAATACCCAAGTGTGGCTGCACTTGCAGAAGCTGATGTTGATGACATAGAGAATATCGTGCGTCCATGTGGACTTGGCAGAAGCAAGGCAAGCGATATAAGCGCATGTATGAAGATGCTGCACGAAAAGTATAATGATACCGTGCCGGATGACTTTGATGAACTGCTCAAGCTTCCGGGTGTGGGACGTAAGAGTGCTAATCTTATAATGGGAGATGTGTTCGGTAAGCCTGCAATTGTGACGGATACACACTGTATAAGGCTTTGTAACAGAATAGGTCTTGTAAAAGACGAGAAAGAGCCTAAGAAGGTTGAGATGGCATTGTGGAAGATAGTCCCGCCGGAAGAAGGAAGCGGATTGTGCCACAGGTTTGTAGACCACGGAAGAGAGGTATGTACGGCACGTACTACACCGCACTGTGAAAGATGCTGCCTTAATGATATATGTAAGAAAAATGGGATAAAAGTGTGATTGAATATGTATTTTCATTGTGGTAGTATTTTATTGTTGATTATACTAATGAACAAAATGTATGGGAGGGGAAAATGGAATTAAAAGAATTAATTAAATACGCAAGAGATAACAGGTGTTCAGATCTGCATATTACTGCAGGAGAAGCGGTTGCGGTAAGAAAATATGGTGAACTTGAGCTTCTTGATATAACACCTTCGATAGAAGAAACAGAAGAGATGATATTCTCAATTCTTGGTGATGAAGATATACAGAATGTTCAGGCAGGAAAAGATATTGATGTGGCATCTACTGATGAGTCTGGTGGACGATTAAGAATTAATATATATCATCAGAGAAGAAATCTTGCAGCAAGTATCCGTCTTCTTGATTCTGTTATACCGTCGTTTGAAGAATTGGGGCATTCAGGAAAACTTTTTTCTAAGCTTGTTGAGAAAAGGTCTGGTCTTATTCTTGTAACAGGTCCTACAGGAAGTGGTAAGTCTACAACACTTGCAGCTATGATTGATTATATTAACAACAATATGTCAAGACATATTATAACAGTAGAAGATCCTATAGAGTATGTATATGGATTTAAGAAATCTATGATACATCAGAGACAGGTAGGAAGAGATGTACCTGATTTTGCGACAGCACTTCGTTCAGCACTTCGTGAAGATCCTGATGTTATTCTCGTAGGAGAGATGAGAGACTATGAAACTATCAATGCGGCAATTACAGCGGCAGAAACAGGACATCTTGTATTCTCTACACTTCATACTATAGGTGCAGCAGCCACAATCGACAGAATAATCGATGTGTTCCCACCACACCAGCAGCAGCAGATAAGAATTCAGCTTGCAGTTGTTCTTGAAGCAGTTATTTCACAGCAGCTGATACCAACAGCAGACAGATGTGGAAGAGTTGCTGCATTTGAAGTTATGCATGGAACGATTCCAATTAAGAATCTTATCCGTGAAGCCAAGACATATCAGATATCCAGTGTTTTACAGACAGCAAGAAAAGAGGGCATGATATCAATGGATGATGCACTTCTTGATCTGTATAATAAGGGAGTGATTGATTCTGATAATGCAATTGGATATGCACAGGATGTCAATTATGTTACTAAGAGAGTTAATCAGTTCTATTAATGGTGGAATATGCAGATAGGTGAGAGAATATATAAGTATCTTGAAGAAAAAGGAATGTCGCAGGCAGAGTTTGTTAGTAGGACAGGAATTTCTCAGAGTACAGTAAGTGATTGGAAGATAAAGAAGAATAATCCGTCAGCAGATAAGATAATGGTAATATGCAAGGCACTCGATATTTCTCCATATGAACTGCTGACTGGCACGGAAGACATGGATAATTCAAGAAAGTATATGGATTATGCATATGTTGATAAAGATTCTAAGGAATATACATTGATAGAAACTTATCAGGAGCTTAGTGATGAAGCAAGACTAAAGCTGGAAAGATATATGGAGGCTTTAAGAAAGTCTGGGGAATAGTGATTGAAGAGATGACAATGCTGGTGATGTGCTGGCATTGTTTTTTTCTTGGGGACTGTTAATCATGCAATTATTATTTATTATTATGAGGATTTCCTATAAGAACAATAAATAATCAATCTATATAGGCTAATTTCAGGCAGAAATACAAGAAAGTGCCGGAAATTACCTATCAGGTAGGCACGAGGAAGCTTATCTATAGGTGGATTGGGAGGAAAAGTGAAGGCTGAATAAGGATTCAGCCCGGATATGTCCTATAAGTCAAGTGATAATGCGACTACCTATAGGTATCAGGTAATATAATGTGTAATATACCGCAATTACGGTATTGACAACAAGATATATTAATTGTATATTAAGAATGATTTATGGTTAAAGATTCATGACAGACTGCTTGTATGTGAATGAAAGAGAAAGATATAACACAAAAGGTACTAGAAGATAATAACGATATATTTGCGGATATTGTTAATGTGTTGTTATTTGGTGGAAAGCCAGAGGTTGAAGAGAATGAACTTGTTAATACGACAGTTCATTCACAGTATAAGGCTGAAGACGGAAAAGTTCATGAACAGGAACGCGACATTGCTAAGTATTGGAAAAGAGGAGGTACAGACATAGTCCTGTATGGCATAGAGAATCAGACAAAGGTTGAGAAAAGAATGCCAGCAAGAATATCGGGATATGAAGGTGCTTCATACAGAGGACAATATGAAAAGAAAACAATAGTGCCGGTAATAACGATGATGCTGTATTATGGTACAGACAGAAAATGGACAGCACCAAAGAATCCTAAGTCTCTGATTAAAGTTCCGGATAATCTGGATAAGTATGTTAATGACACTAAAGCTAATGTATTTGAGATAGCGTGGTTGACAGATGAACAGATAGCAAAGTTTACAAGTGATTATAAGATCGTTGCTAATTTCTTTGTGAACAAGAGAAAGAACAAAGATTACATACCAGATGATAAGACAACAATTAAGCATGTGGATGAGATACTAAAGTTCTTATCAGTTATGACAGGGGATAACAGATATGAAGAGATATTGTCAGATAAGGAAGGAGTGAGCAATATGTGTGATGTAGCGCAGAGACTTGAAGACAGGGGAATTGAGAAAGGACTTCAGAAAGGAAGAGAAGAAGGCAACCAAATGATATATTCACTGGTCGAAGATGAGAGCATAAGTATGGAAAAGGGTGCACAAAAGCTAGGGGTAAGTGTAGAAAAGCTGCGAGCTAATATGATTAATGCGGGATACAAGTGTCCGGATATGGAGTGATAGCTGACAATATAATATATAAAGATAAAGCAATGTTAGGAAGAGTGGATACTGGCATTGCTTTTCTTTTATGGAGAAGCCTGCTTCTGTTCAGGGACTTACTTCTGCGTGTTCCTATAAGAACAAAATATAATTAAGCTATATAGGTAAAATACAGGCAGAAATACATGAAATTGCAGGAATATACCTATCAGGCAGGCACGAGGAAGCTTATCTATAGGTAGATTGTAAGAAAAAGTGAAGGCTGAATAAGGATTCAGCCCGGATATGTCCTATAAGTCAAGTGATAATGCGACTACCTATAGGTATCAGGAACAATGAATCAATAAAGCATTTAATTATTTCTTGAAAATAGCTAGAAAAATAGATATATTATAGTAAAGTATTAATCTAAAAGGGGAGAAAAATAAAATGCTTACAAAATTAAAAAAGTGCAAAACACTTAAAGAAATATATGAGGTGCTGGGGAGAAATTTTTTTGAAAAGATAGCAATGTACATAGTGATGGGATGGTGTTTATTGCCGATACTATCAATCTTTTTTCATATAAGATGGATGGGGATGGCTGAGCAGACATTTATGTATAGATTGAATATATTGTCAAGCTATCAGACGGCAGTTTTGCTTATGGGTGTGCTGACATTGGAATTTCTGATAGCATACTTTATAGGCATGATACTGACACGGAGCAATAATTGGAAAAATGAGCTGTTTGAGTTTATTAAAAGAGAACCATGGAATGTATTTTTTTTGATGCTGTTTGTATGGATTATCATATGTACAATGCATTCGGCTGATAAATATACTTCAATATTTGGGACAGAGTACAGATATGAAGGTCTTGTGACATATTGCTGCTATGCGGCGGTTTATATGTGTGCGCATATAGTTAAAGAAGCAAAATATAGAAAATGCATATTCAATACATACGCGGTAACAGCAGTTATACTTGGAATATGTCTGCTGCTTCAAGATAATCATCTATTATATATGCATAAAATATTTGTTTATGATAGAGCAACTGTATTCAGCCAGTTTAATCATTTTGGGTATTATCTTAACATGTCAATTCTGGTAATGACAGGGTTATTCTTAACGTCAGATATTAAGAAAAATGAAATTATGTATGCAGCAGGAATAGCGTTCCAGTTATTTTGCCTTTTGGTGAACAATACATTTGGTGCGTATCTTGGCTCTATGTTTGGTGTTATAGCTGTATGCATAATGTATGCTGTAAGAACTAACAATATAAAGAAAATACTAGTGCCGATAATTATATATATTTCCCTTAGCACAGTCAGCATGTCAGGAATCATTCCATCAAGCAGTGGACAGAACTTAAAAGTTAATTTATCAACCTTCTCTCATGATGTTAATGCAGTCATATCAGATGCGGAAGATGCAGATGGAGCAGGGACGGGAAGAATGAGATTATGGAAAGCTTGCTTAAAAATGATACCGGAAAGTCCAATATTAGGATATGGACCAGAACAATTGAATGAAAAATATGCTGGTGAATTGGGAGGCGTGTTAGCAGGAGGCACTGACAGACCAGAAAATGAATATATACAGTATATGGTGTTTATGGGAATACCAGGGTTTGTAATGTATATGGGTGCATTAATATCAATGATGATATGCCAATTGAAGAAAATTAAAAAAATGGAACTTATAACGATAGCTTCGGCAGGATGTGCATTGGCATATGCAGCAGGTGCATGCTTTGGAAATTCAATGTATTATACAACACCATATTTCTATATGTTTTTAGGAATGACGGCAAGAACGATTAAGCTAAAAAATACGAAATAAAAGTGAAAATTACCCACTTTTAGTGTGTAGTATGATATTATTAAGACATGTTATAAATATAAAAGTGAATTTAAAAAGAATTTTTTTTTGTTAATTTTGTTTGTTAATTTTAGTAAAATTATTGTCCTGATTGTGCTTATGTGTTATACTAAATGCACTAAAAAGGAAAGATTTTACTAAGAATGGGGAGTGTGATATGGAAACATTTTCATACAAAGCGGTTGACGCTTCGGGAAAAGATGTTAAGGGTGCTATTGAAGCAGAAAGTAAAGATGAAGCAGCCAGAAAGATAAAGGAACAGGGCTTTACTCCTATATCAATAGGTAAGCAGGGAGCTTTGGATAAAGATGTTAATCTGTCATTTTTTGGCCCAAGGAAAATACCGGCACGAGATATGAGTGTATTCTGCCGGCAGTTTGCAAGTATTCTTAAAGCAGGTGTAAGTGTAATTAATGCATTGGAGATGCTTGGTGAACAGACAGAGAATAAGAGACTTAAAGAGGCAATTGAGAGAACCCAGTCCAGTGTAGAAAAAGGTGAAAACCTTTCGGATTCAATGAGGGAGAATGAAGAGTTTCCAAGTATTCTTGTTGATATGATTAAGGCTGGTGAAGCTTCTGGTAGTTTGGAGAATTCTCTTACAAGAATGGCTATTCAGTTCGAGAAGGATGCCAAGTTAAAGGGTGTTGTTAAGAAAGCAATGATGTATCCAATAGTTCTTATCTTTGTTATGATAGGTGTTATTGTAGTAATGCTTACATTTGTTATACCAAGCTTTATGACAATGTTTGAAGATCTTGATTCAGAACTTCCAATAACAACGAGAATGATTCTTGCAATGAGTGACAGTGTTAAAGGATACTGGTATGTATATCTTATTGTTGTCATTGGAATAGTTGTGGGAGTTAAGTTATATGGTAATACGGAGAATGGAAGGCATAACCTTGATAAATTAAAGTTAAAGATTCCAGTATTCGGATTGTTACAGACTAAGTCAGCGTGTGCTTCATTTGCAAGAACAATGAGTACATTGTTACAGGCTGGTATGCCAATGATTGATGCGCTTGAGATATCTGCTTCAACCATGAAGAATGTATTATATTATGATGCATTAGAAAAAGTAAAGAGCGGCGTGTCATTAGGCTTGCCTCTTTCTAATCAGTTAAGAACATCGGGGCTTTTTCCTCCGATGGTTGTACATATGGTAGGTATTGGCGAAGAAACTGGTAATGTTGAAGAGATGCTTACCAATTCAGCAGTTTATTATGAAGAAGAAGTTGAAGTTCAGACACAGACTCTTACTTCATTAATGGAACCTATTATTATTGTACTAATGGCTTTTGTTGTTGTACTTTTGATACTCGCAATTTACCAGCCAATGATTCAGCTTTACAATACATTAGGTTCACAAGGTTAGTATATAATCTGTTCTGCAGGTCGCTTAACGAGAATGGATTTATATAAATATATTTCAAAAGGGAGATATGAAACATGAAAAAAACACAGAAAAAATTAGGTAACAAAGGTTTCTCTTTAGTAGAGCTTATCGTAGTTATTGCCATTATGGCAGTACTTGTTGGTGTGTTAGCTCCAACACTTATCAAGAACATTGAAAAGTCAAGAAAGTCAAAGGATGAACAGAATCTTGATACAGTTAAGGGCGCAATAACAACAGTATTAGCTGATGAAAAATATTATGATCTTTTAAGTGATAATGTGGTTACAATTAAAGGCTTAGATGGAATGATTACAATTACTTCTAATTCAGATACTAAGCCAGATGGTGCTACAAATACTTTAAAACAAGAATTGACTGAGACTATTAGTAAAGAAAAAGTTCCTATGACTTCAAAAGATTTAAAGTCAAAAACAATTAAATTCACGATTACAAACGGAAAAGTTTCAGATTATAATGCATCATAATAGTATTAGTTAAGGAAACATTAAATCATGCAATACGAATTACCACTGTACTTCATTATCTTTCTATACGGAATAGTATTCGGAAGTTTTTTGAACGTACTGATTTACAGATTACCATTAAAAGAGAATATAGCTACAGAACATTCGCATTGTATGACATGTGGTGCAAAAATCCAGTGGTATGATCTCATACCACTGGTAAGCTACATAATACTTGGTGGGAAATGCAGACACTGCAAAACTAAGATATCACCGCAGTATCCAATCATTGAAGCGACCAATGGGATAGCATATGTGATAGTATTCTTAGTTCACGGATTTAATGCGGTAAGCATATTGATGTGCTTTGCATTTTCAATATTTCTTGTTATTTCAGTCATTGACTGGAGAACTTTCGAGATACCATTTTCACTTAATGTGGCAATTGGTGTTTTGGCAGTGATAAGAATCATATTAGATCACAAGAACCTATTAGACTATCTAATAGGGTTTTGTGTTATAAGTGGATTCATGCTCATATGTCTTTTTATTGGACGAGCGATTAAAGGAATTGACGCTTTTGGCGGTGGAGACATTAAGCTGATGGCGTTTGCAGGATTATTTTTAGGATGGAAGTGCATTATCCTGGCATTTCTGATTGGCTGCATCTTGGGTGCAGTCATTCATTCCATCCGTATGAAGGTCACAAAAGCTGAGCATGTACTTGCTTTTGGACCATATCTGTGTGCAGGGCTTACAATAGCCATGCTTTTCGGTACGAATATAATTAACTGGTATCTTTCACTTATGGCGTTCTAAGCATGAGAGAAAGAACAGCGAATTTATATATATATTTATTAACTAGAATGAATAGCTTATTATGTGGGGAGCTGGATAGGAGGATTTTATGGCTGCATCTAAAGCCAAAGGTAAATTGGTAAGTATCGTTATCAATAACGAGTATATTAAAATATGTGAAATCACTAAATCAGGTAAGAACAGTGTCGTTCATAAGACTGTTACAATTCCTGCACCAGAAGACTGCTATGTCGATGGTGTAATTGAGCAGACTGACGTACTTGCTAAGGCAATCAAGGTTGTTATGGACGAGCATAGATTTAATGCTAATAATGTCGCATTTTCTATCAGTTCTCCAAGACTTGCAACTAAGGAAGTTCTTATTCCTAATGTTAAGGCTAATAAGATTGATAAACTTGTACAGGCTAATGCTACAGAGTATTTCCCTGTTAATATGGATGAGTATATCATTCAGTACACGGTTCTTGAGAAAGTAGAAGATCAGGGACAGGAAAAGATTAAACTTATGGTTGCTGCTGTACCATCAGAAGTTGTAGAGTCTTACTATGGACTTGCTAAGGCTTTAGGACTTAAGGTGGCATTTGTTGATTATGCAGGTAATAGTACATACCAGATTATGAAACAGCAGATTGGACCAGAAGTCAGTCTTGTTATACAGGTTGAAAATGATGGTACTGTAATCAATATTTTCAAGGATAATGTATTGCAGTTACAGAGAAATGTTCCTTATGGAAAGTCAATGCTTGTTAATGCTGTTATGGAGAAATATGGACTTAAGTATGAGGCTGCTACAACAAAGCTTCAGAATGAAACACTTCTTCATTCAAGATTTGATGGAGATGAGGTTACAGAGTCATTAAGGTATATGGCAAGTAACATCAACAGAGTTATTGATTACTATGTATCTCGTAACAGATTATCAATCCAGAAGGCGTATCTGATTGGACATTCTACATCTATTAAGGGTTTTGCAACACTTCTTTCTAATGAGCTTAATATGCCAATTGAGAAGGTCGAGAGACTTAAGAATATTGCACTGGACAAGAAAGCATATGTTGAAGAGGCTACTCTTACAAGTTATGTAACTAACTTAGGTGCAGTTATTGATCCGGTTGATTTTATTCCTAAGAGACTTATTGAGAGTGGTGCCAGAAAAGAAAATACAAAGACACTTATCGTAGGATTTGTTGGAGCCCTTGTGGTTTCTGCACTTCTTGTTCTTATTCCACTTGTTCAGGTTGTTGCTCTTAATGCAGAGATTGGATCTCTTAATAAGAGTATAAAGAAGCTGAGCATTATTAATGATGTTGTTAATGAATATTATTCAGCTAAAGATAAATATAATGATATCGCAGCATTTGCAGCACTTACATCAGACAGCGATGATGCATTACAGGATTTTGTTGATTATCTTGAAAAGAGTATGCCAAGTGATATTACTATTCAGTCTTTCAATGTTGCATCAGGAGCAATTACTGTTAATGGAACAGCGGGAAGTAAGTCTTCAGTAGCTAAGTTCATTCAGGAACTTCAGAAGAATTCTTCTGTACTTAATGTTGATGCCCCTACTATAACAGAGACTAAGGATAATGCAGGTACAATTGAAGTTACATTTTCATTATCATGTACATTTGTTGGAGGAACATCTAATACAACTGATATGAAGTCATCTAATACATCAAACAGTACTAAAAATAGCAGTACTAAGAGTTCAACAACAAAGTAGGAGGGGAGTCAGATGGATAAGTTAAAAGGTATGTTAAAAATCTCTGAAAGAGACAAAAAGTTATTGGTTGTTGTATTAGCAGTGCTTATTATGGCTCTTGCTTATTTCTTTGGATTTCAGAATCTTTCAGATCAGGTAGATACTTTATCTACTAAAAAGACTACTCTTGAGACAACTCAGAGAGACTTAAAAGAAAAGAATAACAACAAACAGAAGTATGTTAATGATACAATGAATTATCTTAAGCAGTATGATAATCTTCTTGACAGATATGCGGCAGGGAGCACACAGCCTAATTCAATTGATTTCTTTAACAAGACAGAGTCTGTAACAGGAACATGGGTAAGAAGTCTTTCTTTATCACCAACAACTGTTCTTTACAAGTTCGGTCAGATTGCTTCAAGTAATGTAAATGGAAAAAGCAATTATACTTCTAATCTTACCGGCTATAAGTCAACTATTAATATTGCTTATGAATCAGATTATAGTCAGTGGAAGAATTTTATTAAATATGTCAATACATATGCTGATAAGAGCACAATTGATGCTTTATCTGCATCTTATAATGAGGCAACAGGTGTTGTTACAGGAACAGCATCTATTTCACTTTATTCAATTGAAGGTGGAAAGCGTGATTATAAGGAACCATCATTTGATGTTAAGACAGGAACAGGAAATATATTCTCAACAGTTACACCAACTGAGTAATAAGAGAATTCAGGGAGAGGGATATGAAATTATATAGAAAGAATAGAAAATTGAATAATTCCGGTTTTTCACTGGTTGAAGTACTGGTAGCGATTGTTATTCTTGCAATCATATCTCTACCGGTATTGAGTACATTTTCTAATGCTGCACGTATTAATGCCAGAGCACGAAGAACAGAAAATGCTAATACTGCAATTAACAATATTATAGAGGAAGCAAAGAGTATGAGTTTGGACAGGCTTGCTGGTGGCAATGGACAATATACTTATCAGCAGCTTGGTGGGATTGACAGCACAACATATTCTGTGGGTAATAAGAAAGATGCTTCTAATATTCTTTATTATGAGGGTGTAAATAAAGAAAAATTTTACATTAAAGCAGAATTTGATCCTTCACCTTATACAACACCTGCTGACAGTACGGTTAAGGATAATCCTAATAATAATATTAATTCAGCAGGAATATCAGTATATGCAGATGTTTCAGCGGACAGTTCACTCGTTTATCGTGATGATAACAGTGATAATCAGGCAGTTGCACATTTTAAATATTATACAGGTGAGCAGGCATTTGACAGGTCTAAGATTACTAAGAGTACATCTATTGATGTTAATGTAACAAGAAATACTTCAGATGCATCTAAGGTTTTATTTGACCAGACAGCAGTTATTACAGTTACATATCATTATGATACTGTGCTTAGTTATCCTGATTATGTTAAGACAACTACACTTACAACTAATACTTTTGAAGCGGAAGAACGTGAGGAAGATGTAAGTGGTACAAAGCAGACTGTCTATTACGTTTCAGGAAAGATTAAGAAGAATATAAAGAATCTGTATGTATTCTATACTCCGTTTGATGATTATATCAGTACTAATAAGAAGGGTACAACAACTACAGATGGTACTATGGAAGTATATGTTAATGATAAGATTAATGTAACATACAAATATCCGGCAGAACTTACTAATGTAAGATATAGTGATCTTAATGTATATCTTCTTGAGCAGGAAAAGATAACGCAGGAAAAGAATGCAGATGGTTCAGTAGCATCAGCACAGAAATACAGAATGTTGGTTGATCATAATAAAGTTAAAGTTACATTTAATACTCAGGTTATGGGTAATCTTGCTGATAAAGCAGGAAACAAGGATACTGCAGCGAGAATTTATTCTAATATTAAAGACTGGAAGTCTGGTTCTTCATCAAAAACAGAAGATTCTATGTACAGACTTACAGTGACAGTATATTATAATGATTCAACTATGTCAGATGATTCAAAGATTGCAACTATGACATCTACTAAGATTAATTAGTCAGTGAAAGAATGGAGACAGTTTATGGGGAAAGTATTATTGAATTTGAAAAGAAAAAGAAATAATTCTGGTTCTACTATTGTAATAGTGCTTATTATGACTTCATTTGTATTGATTCTTTCAACACTGATTACTACAACTACAATGGTCAACCTTAAAATGAAGATGATAGCATCACAGTCTAAAAAGACGTTCTACACATCTGAAGAGGCTGTTGATGAGATATACGCTGCGCTTGGAAAAGCTTCAATGGAGTGCTTTAATGCTTCATATGAGGAGCAGCTTACTACATTATCAAGTTATAGTAAGGTTGTTTCTGACCAGCATAATAATTTTGCAACTTTGGTTGAGATTGATAATGAAAAAGCAAATGTTGCTTTAAGAGAAAATTATATGCAGAAGCTTATAGGAAAGCTGTTGCCAGATTTTAAGACAACAGATTTTAGTCCTGTATATAATAATAATTATAGCTTTGATGGACACAAGGAGAAGTTCATTGAAATATTGAATTCATATCTGGAGAATTATTCTACAGGTGTTGATAAGGATGGTAATGCTACGGGAGATCCTATTCTTGTGGTGCAGGATGTCAATACTATCCGTATGAGAAATACGAGTGATAAGAATAATGGAACAGGTCTTAATGTGTATGCAATCACATTTACAGATTGTGTCGTTAAGTATCTGACACAGAATGGGGACTATTCTTATATTACATTTAATGGAGCAGTTGGGCTTCCTGATATATATGTTAATTTCATGGACGAAGACCTTGTTGGTACAACATTCTTTGGTAATTATGCGTTAGTTGGTAATACTGGTATTAATATTACTGACGGAGGAACAGCGATAATTAAAGGAAATGCATATGCTGGAAGAGCATCAGGCCTTAATATTAAGGGTTCAACTCTTGATTTTACAGGCAGTTATCTTATCTGTGGAGGTAGTCTTAACCTTAATATTAAGTCAAAAGGAGAGACCGGAGCATTATCTGCGTCACAGCTTAACCTTGGTGGCTCTTCACAGTTATGGTCTGATGAGATTGTACTTGGAAATAATGCCACATTTAATGGCGCTGGTGCAGTCAATGTTAAGGATGACCTTACTATTGAGGGGGATGATTCAAGTGCAGTTCTTAGTGGTTCTTATGAAGGCTTTGGATATGAACCTAAGGAAAATGCAACTCATTATGACAGTAGTGCGGTAATTATTAATGGAGAAAGAGCGACAATTACATTCAGTTCATCTCTTTCAAAGCTTGTTGTTGCTGGCCGTTCATATATTAAATTTGAGACATCAGTACCGCTTGCAACAGGTGAATCAATTTCAGTTAATACTAATCAGGAAATATATCTTGTTCCTGCACAGCTTTTAAAGAGTGGTTCTAAGAATCCATCTAAGAAGCAGACAGCAGGCAACGGAATCAAGTGTGAGACTAAGATAAGTGAGTCAACATTCTTTGGATTTGATTTATTAAGCAAGAATGGTGATGATTATTATGTGACAAGAGATTATGATATAGCCGGTTCTGGTCTTAATACAATTGATTATGATAAGTCAAGAACATATTATTATTTCAGTTTCAAGGATACAGCATCACTTAATACTTATGCTAAGATTATATATGATTATACAGATACTCAGTTTGAGGAATTCCTTAATAATACTTCTTATGCACAGAAATGCAGTGCTGCAGAGAAAAATGATTATATTAAGGAATCTAAGTCTTTAAGAAATGCTATTAAGAAATCTGTAGGTACATATGCCGGACTTAGTGGTTCATCAGTTGTAAGAAGTGAAAGTCTTACAGATGGAGCCAGCCTTGGTATCTTTGCTGATAATTCAAGTTTTGATTTTAAAACTGAATATTCAGACAGATCGAATAGATATAATGTGTTTAATAAGATACTTGCGCCTCTTGGGGATTCAGTAACATATACAACAACTCAGCAGGCAGAGGAATATCTTAATAGTATTGCTCATAATAATATTGCTATTGATCTTAGCAAGTACACACCTGATGATGTTTATGACAATATTATTAATAAAGATGGTTTTGCAGAAGTTACTGATGGTAAGGCATTCAGCAAACAGGTAGAAGGAAAGTGGTTTATAGCTTATGCGTTATCTGAAGTATCTGCATCAAAAGGTATAGAACTTGTTATAGATAGTAATTCGTCTGAATCAAAATCGAATATTCTTAAGATAACTTCGGGCGTTGTTGTCTGCTCTGGTAATGTTCATATTAAGAGTGATTTTGATGGAATTGTTGTTTCTAATGGAATAATTACGATTGATTCAGGAGTGACAGTTTCTAATAACATATTCTCTGATTCACTTTTCAGAGCATTTATTGATGACCATGAAACAGAGCTTACAGATACTAATGGAAAAGGCAAGACAGTCCACTATAAGGACATTTTCAGATTCTGGAATCCGCATGTTGAATCTAAGAAGGATTCATCACTTAGTGTAAGCAATATGACTTATAAGGATATGGTTACATTCAGTCTCTGGAGAAAGTACGAAGATCCTAAGGGAACTAATGTTGAGTCTACAACGGAGGCTCCAACTAATCCGTAATAATATGGAGAGTGGCAATAAGATTATTTAATGGAGATGTGATGATGAGCAGGAGAGGGAACAGACATTTTAAGAAACAATTAAATAATCAGGGATTTTCTTTATTGGAACTTCTTGTAATAATCGCAATAATTGCAGTTGTTTCACTTCTTGTAACAGTAGGCCTTACGGTTCTTAACAAGGGAAATGCCAAGAAAGCTAATAAGAATCTTTATTCAAGTCTGAGTGAATTAAAGACAAGTACTATGGCTAAGAATGGAAATTGGTACATGGAGATTGGTAAAGATGGTGATTCTTATGTATTTACTACATATAAGGATACAGGAAGTCCATTAGAAACATACAAATGTAGTGCTTCAAGGATTTCTATTGTATATGAAGCTGGTACTTCGTCGTATAATGTTGATGATTATACAATTATGGTTAAGTTCAGTAAAGCAGATGGTTCATGTGACAGTGTGACAGCTACTAAGTCAGGAATGGATCCAATTGAACTTAAGAATACAGCAACTTCAGGAACATTTAAGGTTACATCATCTGGTGTTGATTATCAATCTAAGCTATGGTATAAGACCGGAAAAGTTACGACATCGAACTAGTTTATTAATATGGAGTGGAGTTATGAAGAAGGATAACAAGGGATTCTCATTAGTGGAACTGCTTATAGCGATAGCAATATCAAGTATTGTTCTTATGGCACTTGTAATGCTTATTACGCAGGCGGTCAGAAGTTATACGAAGCAGACAGCTCTGGCACAGATACAGAGTGATGCGGATATAAGTCTTAATCAGATGTCAAAGAATATTCTTGAGGCAACAGAGATAAAGATTGAAAAGCTGAATGGAGATGTAACAATATATACTAACAAGGTTATTGAAAAAAAGAATAATGTCGAGGTTGGTATTGAATGGGGCTATTATTATGATAGTTCAACACAGCAGTTGTGGTATACCAATTCCAACAAGTCAGAAATGAGTCTTGTGTGTGATAATGTTACTTCTTTTGATGTAAGAATATCAAAGGACAGTATAGATTTTGATACAGCGACTATTAAATCTATTGACAGGAATCCGCAGATTGTTATTTCTTTAGGTTTGCAGAGGATGAATGAAAAGAGAATTGTCTCAAGAACATTTTCAACAAGAAACCAGCTTAATGATAATATAACACTTGGCAAGTCTATCACATCGGTTGAAGGAGATAAGGACGATGTTGTTAATACACTTAAGGTTGGCAACACGTTATCAGCGGCACAGATAATTGATTATTTTACAGATAATTAAGTAAACGGGAGGTAATCTTTATGAAGTCAAAGTTCAAGGGGAATGGTAAAAACAGAATATTGGCAGCGATTGCTTCTGCAGTTATGTTTTGTCTTGTTGTGCTTCTGATAATTGTGACACGTAAGACCGATGCGGTGGCAGATGCTTCGGTTATTATTAATGGCAAGGAATATTCACAGGATAATAAGATGAAGATTCTGGAGATTGTTTCTGAAGATTATTATGATGAGTTAGGACCGATTATAGGTAATTCATCTGGTAGTGTCAAGTGGGATGATATTGTAGCAAAGGCTACTGATAAAAAGGTAGCATCTAATAGTGATGTACAGAAGAATATGGATGTGTATCTTCAGTATGTTAATGGTATTCTTTTAAACGGAACTAATTATAATTTATGCCTTGAGTATAAAAGTGGCAACTCATACAATTATTACACTACTTCTAATGATGCAATACAGAAGGTTGGCACTTTAGATGTTGATAATATAAAACTTATTTTCTGTAAAAAAGATGGTAATAGCTATATACCTATGACAACAAAAAACGGTTCTAAGTTAAGAGATGCATTTTCTTTCTTTGTATTTGGTGACAAAGGAATGGAAGGATTTGTTGATCTTGTAATCAAGAAACCATCTGAAGTTACAACTAAGGATATAGATGATGCGACTATTGTATATTTTTCATGTAAGATTCACAATGCGGGAATATTATCTGCATATAATTATCTAAATGGAACTAATGTATCTTCTACAGAGAAAAAATGGACATTGGGAGACAATGACTTATCAGCGGAAACAGCACTTTACTTATATATGTTGAATGCTACTAAAGGAAAAGCCATAATGTATAATTCTGCCGATAAAGGTCTTGGAAGTGATAATAAGTATTCTAATATTGCAAGAATATGTCTTACTATGTCTGGTATTGACAGAGATCAGTTTGTTACAGATTTTGCCCATACCAAAGAAGGCATAAGCGGAGGTGTTACAGGTAAATATTATAGTGGAAATGTAGGATATATTAATATTGATGACGAAAATGGCAAGAAGGTAATTAATTATTACCTTGAATCTGGAGAAAAAAGAAGCTTTGAAGATGCCGGTGGCTCAGGACCATTTGCTTACTGGAGAAGTTATCAGATGATTTTTGAACCGGAAAATTTTAAAAACAATAAGTCAGATTGGGTTACTACATTTCCTATATATAATGCAACGGAAACAAACAGACAGAAGTATATAGATAAGTATGTATGGAAATTCAATTCGGATAATGCTATTACATCAGAACTCATGTCAAGTAATGTGTATCCAAGTAATGCCCAAGAAAGTGATATTAAGTATGGTACAACATATGACGAAGCTAAGACATTTACTAAGGACAATAAGACTATAGATGCTGAACTTACCGGAGCAAAGATAATTCAGTATATTATTGGTGCATATAAGAGAACACCTAGTGAATCTGTCAATGTACTTGAAATTGAGCCTATTGGTGTATATGGCTATAATACTGATGGCGGTAAGGATATTATTAAGACATGGTATGGCTTGCCAAAGACATCAAGTGTAACGGTTAATGTTACAAGTATGTCAATAAATGCATTTGCAGGACTTAATGAAGATATTCTTTCAAAGTATGATCTTGTTATTATTGGTGATAGAGGTTCTGCGCAGACAGTTGGCAAAGTATTTGGTTCTCATATGTATAATACTGATAGAACATTTACAGAATCATCAAAGACATATAATCTGAATGCTAATGACCTGACTGAGAAAGCGTTTAATAAACTTTTTGAATTTGCACAGAAGGGTATGCCGATAGCACTTGATAAGAATGTATATTATGGCAATAAGTCAGTTGTAGACAGTAACACTAACATGTATAAGATGAGAAAATCTAATCTTGCAATGCAGCTTACAAAGACAGGATCATCTAATATTGTATGGGTAGATAATGATGAGATATCAGATACATTAAATTATATCTATAAACCGACAAGCAACATTTCACCTAACATGCAAGAGTATGATGGAACTGAGGCAAGTGTTAATGAAAGAGATTTTGACAAGAGCCTGTTAGTTACATTTTCAGGAAATGTAACTGTTCCGGTAAGGGATGGTTCATATAAAGTTAAGATATACATTGACAGAAACTGTGACAGTATGTTTTCAGAAGATCATACAACAGATGATACTGAGTTATTCTATTGTGAAAGTGATGGTACGGGGATACAGTGGACTAATGGAGGTTTTAGTACAACATTGTCTC
>ERZ779829.450-NODE-450-length-18318-cov-2.651864_pt1 | contig 18318 bp, 8 predicted proteins | sample MGYA00511562_ERZ779829 | MGnify/ENA primary metagenome ERZ779829 (study PRJEB29588, sample SAMEA2151677) | human gut metagenome | biome: human gut; feature: human-associated habitat; material: faeces | place: Denmark | collected 2008/2010 ... | reverse complement strand
TCTTTAGCCATACTGGTAGTTTCTGGCATTTCGTTAGGTACATTGCTCTGGCAAGTGAATAAAGCTGCACGGATTAATCCGGCAAAAATTATGAAAAGCGAATAAGAAATAAAATATAACTAAAATATAGAAAGACTGAAATATGAAAACACTCAAATACGCCTGGCGCTTCCTGATACGCTCCAAGTCATATACGATCATTAATGTCATTGGTCTGGCACTCAGCCTGGCATGTACCATCATATTAGTACGCTACATTCACCGTGAGTTGCAAGTGAACACGCACTGCACCCATGCTGAAAGGACTTTTATCCCGCTACGGGAAATTGATGGCAATGTATTCCCTGGCAGTGTGAATAAAGACAGTGGTGCAGATACGGTTTACTACGCTCCCGAAGCCATAGAAAAGAGAAGTTACTTCATCACACTGGACAATGACAATGTAACCATCGATGAGAAACCTTATACCGTCCAAGCATTGGTAGCAGACACAGCATTCTTGCACTTCTTTCACTACCCATTGAAAGGTAAACACATAGAAGCGCCTGAAGAAGTACTCATTACCCGTCAGTTTGCCAAACGTGTGTTCGGAGATAAGAATCCTATAGGACAAACGATAGGATACTCCGGAGGCAAGCTGTTGACGATCTGTGGTATATTGGAAGAACCGGCATGCAAATCTTCGCTAACATTTGATGTACTGATAAATCTGGATCTGAAAACCAGAAGAGAGTGGAGCAAAATGTATATAGAAATCCTGCGTTTTATGCCCGGAGTAGATGTAGATGCCATTAATGCTATCAGCCATGTGAAGCGACAAACAGAATGGGGATATATGGTGAGTTACGACTTTATTCCTGTCAGCCAACTCTACTGGAATAAAGGATTATTGGCTGCCATGGCCGATCAACCGAATATGTGGCATTATAGCAGTCGTTCGCACATTCTGGTACTTATGGGAGTATGCCTGTTATTATTGCTGGCAGGCATACTAAACTTCGTCAACATCTATCTGGTTTTTATGCTGAAACGTTCCAAGGAGTATGGTATCAAGAAAGTATTCGGCATCCGTGGACGTGCACTCTTCCTCCAGTTATGGACGGAAAATATGTTGATGATCGTCATCTCGCTGCTGCTGGCCTGGTTCTTTATCGAAATATTTTCGGGATATGCCAGCAGGTTGCTGGGCAGCGATGTACCTTATACGGCTTTCGACTGGCAACTGTCGCTCGGTGTGCTGGTGCTTTTGCCACTACTCACTACTGTATATCCTTTTATCAAATACAATTATCTGCCACCCATCGTGTCCATACGTTCCATCGGAAGTTCACGGCATTCTGTCGCTACACGTACGGTTTTCCTGTTTATCCAGTATAGCATCACTCTTTTGCTGATAGTCCTCTCTCTATACTTCAGCAGCCACCTCCGTTTCCTGCAAAATACCCCTCCGGGATTCAAGACGGAAGGCATACTTTATGCCAATCTGATTCCTACCCCCAAGAGCTGGGGAGGTGAAAGTGAAGCCGAAAGAAAACAGCGCTGGCAGAATACGACTACCATCCGGCAAAAACTGGATGAATGTCCTTTCATAGAACGGTGGTTCTGTGGCGATCCCTCGCAAAGTGGCATCCTCAGTAGCGGAGGCAGTACGACACTTATTAATGATAAAGACGTGAAGCTAAATATGATGGTGATGTATATACCGGCGGATTTCTTCAAGCTGTATGAACTGCAAGCAGTACAAGGTACATTGCCGGGGAAAGTGGAGGCAAAGGATTATTCAGAGAATGTAGTTGTTATGAATGAGGCAGCTTTGAAAGCATTCGGTTATACGAAGCAGGAAGAAGCATTCGTAAGAGGAGAACAGGCACTCTGGATAACTTCCTCAATGGACGGAAAAATAGTAGAAGGCGGCCTGTCTTTGATGCCTGTAGGAACTGTCATCAAAGATTACTATACCGGCCATCTTACAGCCGGAAAGAAACCCGTGGTATACATCGTGACACCCGGTTACGGTGGAGCACAATTCCAAATAGCCTGTAAGGCCGGTAAGGAAAAGGAACTTATCAAATATTTGCAAGACACAAGAGAGGAGATTTTTCATGCGGAAGAGTTCGACTATCACTGGCTGAAAGAAGATGTTCAGGCCCTGTATGACGACGACCGCCGTGTAGCAACCGTGTTTACATTGTTTGCCACCATCTCTATTTTTGTTTCGGTATTGGGATTATTCGGACTTTCCTTATTCGACATCCGCCAACGCTACCGCGAGATAGCCATCCGCAAAGTGAATGGGGCACAATTGAAAAATCTGTATTCCGTTCTATTCCGCAAGTATATATGGGTGATAGCCGGTGCAGCATTGCTGACCATACCTTTATCTTATTATCTGATATACATCTATACACGGGATTTTATAGTGAAAGCTCCTGTTAGTATATTTATCTACCTGATCGCTATATTAGTGGTGGCAGGCATTTCGTTGGGAACATTGTTCTGGCAGGTGAATAAAGCAACCCGCATCAATCCGGCAACAATCATGAAAGCAGAATAAAGAGGTTAGTTATGATACACCATTATTTAAAAATAGCATATCGGAATCTGTTGAAGTACAGAACGCAAAGTATCATCAGTATCATCGGACTGGCAATCGGTCTGGCATGTTTTGCACTGTCTACATTCTGGGTGCAATATGAAATAACTTATGATGATTTCCATAAGGATGCAGAACGCATTTATTTGGTACGAATGAACGATTGCCACTTTGGAGGGCACTACTCTGACTTTGTGCCCTACGCGTTGGGGAATCATTTAAAAACGACTTACACTGAAATAGAAGATTTCTGTGCATCAGGTCAGAATACTCTATTCATTAAAAATGGGAAACAGATTACGGAATATCCGATGTTAATGCCTGATACAACTTTCATCCGTATGATGGATATAAAAGTTCTGGAGGGTGACAACCAATTCTTTTTATCCACCTCACCGGAAAAGAGCGGGATAGCCATTACAGAAAAAGCTGCTCAAGACTTGTTCGGTACTACCAGAGTGATTGGAGAGACCATAACAGACAATAACCGTCGGTACGAGTATCGCATAAGCGCCATTGTCAGCGATTGGGGAGAGCATTCTAACTTTAAATATGCTTTTATGGGGCGTACCAATAATGATACTTCATGGGATAACGCCAATTACAGGATGCTGATAAAAATAAAGCCCGGAACAAATGTGGATGTACTTTTAGAAAAAATGAATCAGCACTTTCCGGATGAACTCAAAAAGAACAGCTATGGTGTAACCGGATATACACGTTTCTATCTGGAGCCCATTACCTCACTGCGTTATGCGGATGAATTTATTCGTGGAGACGAACAAATAGTACGGTTCCGTTACATTGTTTATTTCTCCATCACAGGAGTGCTTATCATTCTGTGCGCATTAATCAACTATTTAACGATTTATATCGACTGTTTTCGCTCGCGTAAACGGGAAATGGCACTACGCAAAGTAAATGGAGCATCCGAACGTTCGTTATTGGCATTACTTAGTACGGACTTTCTATTTACTATTCTATTGGCTTCACTCTTAGGGATGTTCTTCGTGGAATTACTAAAACCCTGGTTCTTGCAATATTCCATGATTGTCGATACAGATATATCCATTTATGGGAATTGCATATTATACGTCGCAGGTATGTCAGTATTGGCTTTTATAGTGGCGCTATGTTCTGTTTACCTATTCCGCCGTCACTCATTGCAGAATACACTTCATAGTACTCAAATGAGTATAATGGGACATATATGCCGTAAGGGAAGCATTGTAATACAGCTTGTTGTTTGCCTTACATTTATACTTTGTACTGTCATTATGCAAATGCAACTTTATCATTTGCGTAATGTAGATATGGGAATGGATTATCGGAACCGTGCTTCCTTGGGCATCTGGATGAATGTGGACATGAATGTATGGGCAGAGAAGATAAAAGCGTTACCCATGGTAACTGAAGTTGTACGGCCTGTTTACTGGCCGCTCATCAGTATGGGTTCTTATTCAGCTTTTGAGGTAGATTCCTGGGACGGATTGAATGGGACAACTGAAAACCCAATGGGTATAGATGAGATTCTGGCAGGAGAGGAGTTCTTCAAATTCTATAACATGCAACTGGTAGCAGGAGAATGGATATCGGATAAGTCGGATATCCGTGAAGTTAATATCATGGAAACGACAGCACGCACTATGGGATGGACACCTGAAGAAGCTATCAGCAAACACATCTTTTACTGCAATAAAGAAGTGGAACCTATGACTGTGATCGGAGTCATAAAAGACTGTGCATACAGATCGCCTTCCAAGGACCTGCCTCATACTGTATTTGTCAATACCAATAAATCACAGTGGATGTGGCCGCGTTGCTTTGTCCTCTTCAAGTATAAACCGGGAACCTGGGAAGAATGTCGTCGTAGCATCGAGGAAATGCAGCAAGCTGAACTTCCCGACCGCAAATTATTTCTGGACAGCGAGGAAGAACGATATAATAAGTACCTGCAATCAGAAGATGCATTATCCAGTCTATTGGGATTCTCTGCAATTGTTTGTATCCTGATATCTATATTCGGCATATATTCATTGGTATCATTGACATGCGAACAACGCCGGAAAGAAATAGCTATCCGCAAAGTAAATGGGGCTACTATCAGCAATATCCTGAGCATCTTCTTTAAAGAATACGCAATGCTATTGATCGTATCTTCATTGATAGCTTTCCCTGCCGGTTATACTATTATGAAGCACTGGATAGAGACGTACAATCGTCAGGTAAGTATAGGAGCATTACCGTTCATCCTCATTTTTGCAGGGATAGCAATGGTTATCACCATAAGTATCAGCTGGCGCGTATGGCAGGCAGCACGGCAGAATCCGGCGGAAGTGATTAAAGAATAAAAACGATTTGTATCCTTTGGGAGTATAATTATAAGAAGCAATGTCGTGATGCAGAACTAGCAATCTCGTAATGTGGAATATTGCTAGTTTTGCATCACGACATTGCTTCTTATGTTCCGTTTAAGGCAGGGGTTGGCTATGCCTTGACTTACCATATTATTTCTCACGTACTTTTATTGAATAAATATAACAAATCCAAAACTAATAAAAGACTTGTTAGGGTTCAAAATAGGGTCAGGGTCACTTATAGCCCCATTTGTAGGTGATTTTTAACTCCACTAGTCAATATTGCATTGATATACAGATAGTTGATTTTAGACAGTTTTTACAAAAAACAAATTCCCATAGATTCGAAATATTGTAATGCGAACGATTCTTTATGAGTAAATGTTTGATACAAAAAACAGAAAAGTGAAGCAAAAGTAATAAAGAGTGGATTATAAAATCTGATTCCTTGGTAATTTGGCGCCATATCAGTGCTTTTATTTTACACCAAATTAAAATATTCTATTCATTTGAGCAGAATTTGGGGGTATAAGTGACCCTGACCCTATTTTGAACCCTTAACACCACATATTTCTTTCTATTTTTAGACTATAAAACACTGATATACAATAGTTAGTCCATCATCAAGGAGTGTATTCATGAGTGCATCTAATGCATGGTTTTTTAGAGAAAAGTAGAAGCATCTTCCCGATTATTAAAAGAGAAAAAACGCTACACCTGTTCACAGCTAGATTATTACTTCATCAAAAGTTAAGAAGTTATAGTCAGAGCCTATAACTATTCTTTGTGATTTTAAATGTACCATTTGTGCGAATATGCACTATTTTTGTGCAGTATAGCACACTAAAGCAATATTACTAAAACAAATATTTACCTGAAAAACAATCTGTTATAACTTTGGCACGAGATTTGAATCTTAATCTAAAAAAGAAATTCACTTTGATATATAATCTTGTGAATGGCATCAGTAAAATAATGCGTGAACTAATATATAGCTATGATACAGCACTTTTTCAAGATAGCATTTCGTAATATTCTGAAATACAGAATACAGAGTATTATCAGTATTATAGGTTTGGCAGTAGGATTTACTTGCTTCGCCCTTGCAAATCTATGGATACATTATGATACTACGTATGATGCTTACCACGAAGGAGCCGACCGGATGTACATCCTCTGCAAAGAAAATATATTTGGAACAAGCGGGTATTCCACTTATATGCCATATCCGGCATCAACGGTGCTGAAAAACGACTTTCCTGAAGTGGAAGCCGCATGCGCATATACCAGATGGACAAAAGCAACGGACATAAAAGTAGACGGTCAACCCGCAGTAGAAGTTCATGAGATGCAGGCGGACTCTTGTTTCATGAACATGTTCGGAATTTCTATTCTATCCGGTAACATGGACTTTATGTATTCAGATGACAAGATAGCTTTAACAGAAGACGTCGCAATGCGTTTATTTGGCACCACGGATGTACTGGGCAAAGAAGTAAAAAACTACAATGATGATCCTAAAACAGTTTGTGCTCTTCTTTCAGGCCTTCATCACAGCAATCTTTCATTTGGCTCTTGGGGCCAGGGCAAGTACTTCCGCAGTTGGCAGGATGAATGGGGGAATGGAGGTTTTGAGATAATTATTAAATTGCACGAAGGAACTGATGTTGCAGCTTTCCAGAAGAAATTAGCTGTACATGAAGCTAAAGCTGATCCGCGAGATCCTCATCGGGTATTTGAAAACGTCCGATTGATACCACTCACCCAATATCATTATTCACCGATTAATCAAACTAAATCCATCAAGCTATATTATCTGATACTATTTTCCGTAGCTGGCGGATTGGTCATTCTTTGCTCATTATTCAATTATCTTTCTTTGTTTATTACCCGTATGCAGATGCGTAGCCGTGAGATAGAATTACGCAAAGTATGTGGATCCTCCATTGGAGGGATGTTTATTCTGTTTATTGTAGAATACCTATACATCATATTCTCATCAGGAATATTGGGCATGGCTTTGATTGAAATCGTTTTACCGGCTTTTAAAGAGATATCAGGAGTATCCGGAAACATTTATGGAGAATCACTTCTTTATTTTATTGGGATTCTTTTGTTATCATTGCTTCTGTTGGTACCATTCGTCATCAGACGCTCACGCATCCGGAATACCGTAAACAGATACATGCTCCGTAAAGCAAGCATTACATTCCAGTTAGTAACAGGAATTCTTGTCACATTCTGCATGATAGTCATAATGAAGCAAATCTACTATCTTACGAATACGGATCTGGGATGGGAAAGAAAAAATATAGCTTCTATCAATCTTTTATATCCGGATAAAGATTTTGAAACCATTGCTGATAAGATAAAGCAATTCTCATGCACAAAAGAGGTCATAACCGGACATTGTTGTTTATTGCCCAAGTCATCAGGTTTTTCACAAAGCTTCAAAAATTGGGATGGGAAAGAAGATGGTATGAAAAGCATAGATATGCTGAGTTTGTGGAATTGTGAAAAGATCGTATCTTTCTACAATCTGCAACTGCTGGAAGGGGAAATGGTAAAACCAACAGAAACTAATAAAATCATGATTAACGAGTCGGCAGTAAAAGCACTTGGAATGAGTGAACCGATTGGAAAGAAGCTTTATCTGGATAATAGAGCATGGACCATTACAGGCATAATCAAAGACTTCCACATCACAGCTCCAACAGAACCGGTACAGCCTTATACTCTAATTACAGAAGATATTCTTAAAAACTCCGGATTTTCGATAGGGAAAGGACAAATACTAATCAAGTTTCATGATGGCAAATGGAAAGAACTTAAAAATCGGATAGATAGCATATTCACTTATGAATATCCGGAAGTGCGATATAAGTTATATAATACAGAAGAGGAGTATACCGGCTATCTGAAATCAGAAGATGCATTGATAAAGTTACTGAGTTTTATCGCTATTGTTTGTATGCTGATCGCCGCTTTCGGCATATTCTCTCTTGTTACACTAAGTTGTGAACAACGGCGCAAAGAAATAGCTGTACGCAAAGTGAATGGAGCTGCCATTAAAGATATTCTTCTTATGTTTGTGAAGGAATATATGCTCTTACTGATTATAGCATCTGTCATCGCATTCCCTGTAGGGTATGTGCTGATGAAGCGTTGGCTTGAAAACTATGTAGAACAGACAGTTATCAGTGCCTGGATATATTTTGCTATCTTTGGTGGTATAATGATCGTTATTTTTGCATGTATCGGTTGGCGGGTATGGCAGGCGGCGCGGCAGAATCCGGCAGAAGTGATAAAGAGTGAATAATAGAAAAATCAAAAACATGATACAGCATTATTGCAAGATAGCGTTTCGTAATATACTGAAATACAAAATACAGAGTATTATCAGTATTATAGGTTTGGCAGTAGGATTTACTTGCTTTGCACTCTCAAATCTGTGGATACACTACGAAATTACGTATGACAAATTCTACGAAGGTGTGGAACGAACTCATTTGCTTTATCAAGAAGCCACTTTTAGTGAATCAACATTCAGCACATACAGTTCATATATGTCGGCTACTACACTTCGGCAAGAATTTCCGGAAGTAGAAGCCGCATGTGCAGTTTACCAATGGGAAATGGGGCTGAAAACCAAAGAGGGGAAAACGGCAAAAGTTAATTGCATGTATGCTGACTCCACATTTTTAGAGATGTTCCAACCTACCTCCATATTATCCGGAAGCATGGAATTCCTTTATTCTGATAATAAAATTGCATTAACAGAAGAGACTGCTATGTCATTATTCGGTTCAACAGAAGTTTTTGGACAAGAGATAGAGACAGATGATACACCTAAGACAGTCTGTGCCATTCTGAAAAATGTAGAGAAACATAGTAATCTCTATTTTGCCGCATGGACAATGTCATCACAATTTCAAAAAGAAAAAAGCGAATGGGGAGTACATAGATTTCAAACCTACGTTCGGCTACGTAAAGGAGTGGATGCTACATCTTTTCAGGAAAAAATGAAGAACTACGAATCCGGAAACCAATGGTATCCCAAACCTCTCGAAAAATATAAGATAATTCCATTAACCCAATACCATTACTCTGCCATAAATGAAAAACTGACCCTTAAATTCAATTATTTAGTACTTTTCTCCATAGCAAGCGGCATGATTATACTTTGCGCATTGTTCAACTATCTCTCCTTGTTTATCACCCGTATGCGCACACGAAACCGGGAAATTGAATTAAGAAAAGTATGTGGTTCATCCATTCGGAATTTATTCATACTTTTTGGTACTGAATATTTATTTGTGCTGCTTTTATCCGGTCTTTTAGGAATGACGTTTATCGAATTATCGCTTCCGAAATTCAGAGAACTGTCCGAAATTAATGGAAATATTTATGGAGAATCATTCCTCTACTTTATAGGTATTCTTTTCATATCCTATATCCTATTAATACCTTTTATTGTCCGCCGATACTACAGGCAATCCGGCAATCTATTCCTATTCCGTAAATGCAGCATAGTATTCCAATTAATAATATGTATCTTATTTATCTTTTGCGTAAGCATTCTTATGAAACAACTCAATCACCTGGCAAATGGTGACATTGGTTGGGAAAGAAAGAATACAGCAGTATTAAGACAATATGTTTCTCCGGAATCTTATGCTGCCGTCAGTGCCGAAATAGATAAGATGCCATGTATTGTAGAGACACTGAAAGGATGTGAACCTTTATTTCCAAGATATAGTACACTGACTTACAGGATAAACAGCTGGGAAGGAAAGAAAAGCACGGATAAGGAAGATAGAGTAGATATCATCTGCATAAGAGAAGGGAGGGAATTTATCAATTTCTACAACCTGAAACTAATAGAAGGTGAAATGCTAAAACCGGATGATGCGGATAAGGCTATCATCAACGAGACTTGTGCAAGAAGATTAGGCTTAGATGATCCGATAGGTAAGAAAATCAATATTCACCAAGGAGTTACAATCGTCGGAATTGTAAAAGACTTCCATATCACAGCACCTACAATCCCGGCAGCACCTACTTTATTCTGCAATAAAGGAGGTCTGGGAGGTTCCGATTCCGATGCCAACTATGGTGATATATTGATAAAATATCGCGCAGGAACATGGGAGGATCTTAAAAAGCGAGTAGATGATGTATATGCCAAAATCTCAACTGGCAATAATGAATATCATTCTCTTCTCAATATAGAAGAGGAATATTCTAAGTTCCTGAAATCCGAAACGTTATTATTGAAGCTGCTTGGCTTTGCCTCACTTATTTGCGTACTCATTGCCGCTTTCGGAATATTCTCTTTCATTACGCTAAGTTGCGAGCAGCGGCGCAAAGAAATAGCCATCCGCAAAGTAAATGGAGCGTCTGTAAAAGAAATACTTGCTATGTTTGTAAAAGAGTACTTTATATTACTCGTTGCGGCATCAGTGATGGCATTTCCTATAGGATACGCTTTGATGAAAAAATGGCTGGAAAGTTATATAGAACAAACAGCAATCAGTGCATGGATATATCTGGCTATATTTAGTGGGATAGGTTTACTTATTCTGTTATGCATTGGCTGGCGGGTATGGCAGGCAGCACGGCAGAATCCGGCAGAAGTGATAAAAAGTGAATAAATACATATATAATACGCCATAAAAAATGTTACAACACTATTTTCAAATAGCAATACGTCATTTGCTTAAACACAAAACGCAAAATCTTATCAGTATCGTAGGATTAGCAGTGTGTCTGCTTTGCTTCAGTATATGCATGTATTGCAGTCGTTTCTTTCTAAGTATTGACCAATGTTTTGAAAATCATGATCACATTGCCGATATTGTTTTAAAGAGTTCAAACGGGGAGTTCTTCTCCGGAACTCCTGCTACGGTCTTTGAGCAATTGCAGGATATACCATTGAATGAAGTGGACATTTTAACACACATCGCTAATGCTGATCCACGTCCATACAATATAGAAATGAAAGACGGAAAGGAATATCCATTTACTGAAATGTCAACTATCGAAATTGATTCTTGTTTCCGCCAAGTATTCACTCCGAAGATTATAGCCGGTTCCTGGGATGTTGCGGTCCATACTCCCAATGCTATTATTATGATGGAAAGCACCGCACACAAGGTTTTTGGTGAAAATGGTGATCCGATCGGTAAACGTATGGTACTGACCAAAAAACTAATGAGTTCACCAGATGCTACCCCAAATTCAGGTGGCACTGTCTATACCATCCAGGCAATCATAAAAGATATACCACAAAATAACAGCTTGAATTTTTGCAATAGAATTGATTTATTAGTGCTAAATGATAGTGAAGGTTTGTTCCAGAGTGAAAGTAGAAAGTTTACGACCGGTTGCTCCACTTTCGCTTTATTGCATAAAGGGAAAAGTGTACAACAACTGGAGGATCATCTTCGCGAACTGAATCTATCCAGCGATGCATTCCCTGATAATACGATTGGTGCAACTGCATTGGGGAAGGGAGCCTATAGTGCAACCTTCAGCCCTTACTTTATCAGTGTTACCACTGCATTAGGAATACTAATTTTACTTATCGGCCTTCTTAATTTTTTCCATTTCCTTACCGGCTCATTTCTTAACCGTAGCCGCGAATATAGTCTCCGTAAGGTATTAGGAAGCAGTAACCACCAACTGTTATCACAGCTTTTCATTCAATCGGCACTGATTATCTTATTAGCCTTTCTGATTACTTTTTGTTTAATTGAACTACTGGCTCCCTTTTTTCATCTTACGTTAGTAGTATTTACATTGGAAATAGACAAAACATCACTAATGAAGCAATGTTCCGAATATCTTATACTGATATTTCTACTGAATTTGCTCATTTGTACACTGACTGTTGCATATACCCATCGCATATCCATTCAAGAAGGGATCAAAGGCAATGTCAGACGTATGAGCAAACATTTTATACGGAACACTATGCTGTGCATTCAATTTTTCATCTGCTGGATATTCGTCACATTGGCAGTATCCCTTTATCTACAAACAGAGAAAACAACCTCCACACTTTTTGGCACTCTTTCAAAAGAAGAGAAAGAATGTATTCTCAGTATTCCTCTGAACTACACCTTCATGAAAAATGAAGAGAAACTTGCCATTACAGAACGCATAGCACAACATTCGGGTGTGCAAGAGAAATTATTGTCAAATAACAATTATGCCGGTGGAATTTCTATTACCGGATTCCAATCTGAAGAGAACAACAGAGATTCTAATATCAACAGTAGTTTCATATATGCAGCTCCCAATTTTTTCCATTTCATGAATATTCCTCTGTTGAAAGGCAATAATCTGCAAAACAATACAGAAATGGTAATTGATGACGTTTTAGAAAAACGGATTCCCAAACCTATTTTAGGCAACATCTTGTATAACTTTAACGGTAGCTATACCGTCAAAGGCATTACATCTTCATTTATAACCAATGTATATTTCCAGAGCGAGAGTCTTTTCCGAAGTGAGGGTATGGCTTTCTTGCCACTTAAAATGGAAGGACCCATAGAATATTGCTACATTAAATGCCTGCCAGCTCAAGTAAAAGCCGTAGAAGAGTATGCATCCCAAGTGCTCCGTGAAGCACTTCCATACACTTTGTCCCCACAAATCAGTACGCTGCAACAAGATTTGGAAGAAATACAAGGATTGGAATCGAAAATGAAGAACATCATCCTATTTTTTGCAATAGTAAGTGTAATCATTACTTTACTGGGAGTATATTCAGCCATTACCCTTGATACTGAACACCGATGCAAAGAAGTAGCCATCCGTAAAGTTAATGGTGCGGGACTATGGCAAATACTTTATCTGTTCTTGCGCATGTATGTCCGGATATTAATAATAACAGCAGTGATTGCATTTCCACTGCTATACACAATACTGCAATTATGGAAACAAATGTATATTGTCTTCTTCGATGACGGTTTCTGCTTCTGGATTTGCATATTTATTGGGATAGTTCTCATGACTTTACTTACTGTCATATTCCGCATTTTGAAAATTGCAAAAATAAATCCGGTGGATATAATAAAGACCGAGTAAGTATAGAATTCATGTGCGGATATGCACTATTTTTGTGCACTATAGCACACTAATACTCTATAACAAAAACCAGTATATCATTAATAAATAGAAAGTTACATACTTGGCATAAGTTTTGAATATATAAAATATAAAATGTATATACCATGATATTCCATTATCTCAAAATAGCATTCAGAAACTTGTGTAAGCATAAGACACAAAATATCATTTCCATCATCGGATTGGCAGTAGGTTTACTCTGCTTCTGTGTCTGCATATATTGCAGTCGCTTTGTAGAAAGCACAGACCATTGTTTTGCTAATCATGATCGCATAGCAGAATTAAATCTCTATGACGGCAAGGCAGACAGATATTTTTCCGGTTCTCCGGTTCCTCTGGCCGAAGAATTGCGCACATGGGCTTTGGGAGAAACGGAAGCCATTTCATCCGTAACCTATCCTCGCGAACGCCCTTATTATGTAGAGTTATCTCCGGAAAAGACGCTACCTTATGAACTTGAAACGATTGAAATAGATACTTGCTACAATAAAATCTTCACTCCGGAAATGGTAGCAGGACATTGGAAAATGGCAAGTCAGTCTCTTAACTCCGTCATCCTGAGCCAATCTATGGCCATTAAAATATTCGGTAATGCAGAAAGTGCTATCGGCAAACACATGACTCTCATGAGAAGGCTCAATACTTCTCCTGAAAGCACCCCAAAAACAGGAGGTATCGTCTACACCATTCAAGCAGTAATGAAAGATATCCCTCTGAACAATAGTTTAGATTTTATGCAAAACATAGATATGCTGACCGTAAACGATAGTGAAGGACTTCTACAAAGTCCCAAACGGTATAACATGACGGGAGCAAATACCTATGTGTTGTTATCACCACAAACTACATGTACCGATTTAGAAAAGCAATTCTCAAAAAGAGACTATACTTATACTTTGTATGGCGAAGCTTACACTGTCACTGCCAGTAGTATGGGAGCCAGATTGAAAAAACAAGGTGTTTCCTATCTGGGATTAGTTACCGGAACTGTAGGCACACTGATATTATTAGTAGGGCTGATCAATTTTTTCCATTTCCTTATCGGTTCTTTCTTCAATCGTACTAAAGAATACAGTATCATGAAAATGATAGGATGCAACTGGAAACAACTCTTCTGTTTACTATTCACACAGTCATTGATCGTCATATCCATATCCTCCATACTGGTATTATCAGGCATAGAATTATTGGGGAATCACATGAATTTCTCTTTGCCGGGCTTTGCAATGGCCTTTACCTCTGAAACGCTTTTAATACATGCTCTGCAATATATCGTTCTTCTTATCATACTCTGCGTCCTTATATGTTTGTCTGTTTCCATTCGTATTCGTCGTATTACCGTGCAAACAGGTATTTATGGAAACAATAAACGCAGAGGTAAGCAATGGGGACGTAACCTTATGCTGGGTATCCAGTTCTTTATTTGCTGGGTATTTGTATCCCTGACGGCTGCTTTATATCTGCAAGCCGAGAAAACGAACAATAGTTTAATCCATACGCTAAGTCAAAAAGAAAAATCGGAGATTCTTAGTATTCCCCTAGACTATCCCTTTATGAAGAATGAGGAAAAGTTGGCATTGATAGAGCGTTTTAAACAGCATGCCGGAGTGAAAGAAATTCTGTTATCAGATGTCGGTTATATGCAAGGAATGTCGGGCAATGGATTAACGACCGAAAAGGGAAATGAGAACTCCTGGATTGATATTAGTGTCATGGCTGTACCCGCCAAATTCTTTTCTTTTATGAATATTCCCATAGAACAAGGAAGACTTCCTCAAACGGAAAAAGATATTGTGGTAGACAATGTCTGGCAGGAGATGCAGAAGAAAGATGTAATCGGTATGAACTTGTATAGCGGTAATACCGACTACACAATCTGTGGAATATCCGCACCTTTTCAGGCCAATGTATATAACAGAAGTAGTGGATATGCTTTCCTGCCTTATGATCCTTCAGTCTACATAGGCCATTGTTACATAAAGAGTCATCCGGGCCAGCAAAAGGAAGTAGCCCGATGGATTGAGAAAGTCTACCGCGAGATGCTTCCTGAAAATATAACTTATCAGGCTAAAACATTCTTGGATGATATCCATGTTTTGCAGGCTCTTGAGTACAATCTGAAGGACATTATTTTGTTCTTTGCTGTTATCAGCATTATTATCACACTATTAGGTGTATACTCCAGTATCACGCTCGATACAGAACGACGCCAGAAAGAAGTTGCTATCCGTAAAGTAAATGGGGCAGATGTTCCGCAGATTATCCTGTTGTTTGCCCGTCTTTATATTATCTTGTTATTGTGTAGTGCCATCGTTGCATTCCCGCTTGTATATGTTGTATTGATGTTATGGAAACAAATGTATACGGTATTCTTTGACTGCGGTCTGCTTTTCTGGCTCTGCATATTCTTGATTGTTACTCTTATTACAGGCTTTACAATACTTTTCCGTATCTTGCGGATAGCAAAAACGAATCCGGCGGAAGTTATTAAAAACGAATAACCAATAAGTTGAATAAACAACCCATGATAATCCATTATCTGAAAATATCACTCAGAAACCTGTGGAAGTATAAAACTCACAGTTTGATTTCAGCTCTCTGCCTGGCAGTGGGCATTGTGTGCTACATTCTGGTATCCATGTATTGCCAAAAGATGGAGGTAGATTTACCGGACATGGAACGGCGTATCAGATTGGAATACTCTCAGGATAGAAACTCATTCTTCAGCATGCAGGATGCCCAACTGCTGGAAGACAAACTCAGTCATGAACTGGGAAAGTTAAGTTTCAGTCAGTTTTTCCATAAATCAATAGAAGCGGAAATCATTGATAATGAACAGCACAACTTTCCATTTATCATAAACTTCATGGGTGTCAATGATTACTACTTCTCCTATTACAACCGAAAATTGCTATATGGCAGTCGGCTGATTCAGGCACCTGATGAGGTGATACTATCACAGAATTTTGTCCGCAAGGCATATGGTGACAAGAATCCCATCGGTACAATCATCTTCACCGAATCGAGTCTGCAACCGGATAGTGCCATGCAGAGTTTCAGAGTGGTAAATGTAGTAGAAAACGATCTGCTGGAAATTCAGACAGACTGTTACTTCTCTTACGAAGTGATGCCCGACCAGCCGATAGCTATAAACGGTTACCTGCCTCCCCAAATGAATCTGGAAGCACTGAACCAACTTCTGCGATCAGTACCGTGGGAACGGAATGGAGAAATCATATATCCCGAAGCCCGATTGCTGTCACAGAAAGATGCGGTAAGCATGAAGAGTCTGTTGATCAATATGTTGATCATGTTCATTGCTTCGCTGATCTTGATTTCGGGACTTATCAACTTCCTGAAATTTATCATTCAGATGTTCTATAACCGGCAGCGTGAGATAGCTTTGCGTAAGTGTATGGGAGCAAGCGTGAAAGGGCTGTATCTGCTACTCTTCTTTGAAGTATTCTGGATGATGTCGTTCGCTTTTCTCATATCTCTTGTGTTGATGGAGTTGTCAATGAGTGCCATGCAAATCTATATCCCTAATTGGGGGATACCTGATGCCATACTGTTTGCTATTTATCTGCTGCAGTTTAAGATATATATCGTACTCTTGGCGATATGTATGCTGATCATCTGGTTTCCTATCCGACGTTTGCGGACGGCAAGCATTATCAGTCAGGTGAACCGTAATCGCAACAAGCATATATTCCGTTCGGTCATGATGTGGTTGCAGCTGAGTATTTCCATCTTCTTTATTGGAGGAACATTCGTAATCAATTTGGGCTGGTACGAAGCATTCGGCAGAACATATAGCGCACTTACCTCGCAAGAGGAAAAAGAAATTATTATTGTCAAGATAAATACGCAGCGTATGCGCCAGCATCTGAATTCCATTTTGGCTGATATCCGCGCACTGCCCGAGGTTACGGATGAACTGAAGATGGAAGATAATACTATGATGTCCTATTGTATGCAAACATATACAAAGGCGGACCGTTCGGAAGCGTATGTTTCAGTAATAAAGGGAGATCCCCATTATTTTAAGTTCCTGAATATTCCTATGTCGGGTAAAGTGGTGGATGCAGACGCAAGCGGAACCATCTATGTGAGCGAGGACTTCAGACGGCAATTGGATAAGGATAGCATACAGGACATGGTGGAATTCTATGGCCAGAGTTATCGTATTATCGGCACGTTTAAGGCGTTGCACAAAGAGAGCAGCAACGGCCATACAATAGGTTCGGTGTTTTATCCCGGCAATCAGCTCAATGCGATATGCTTTAAAATGGCTCCCGGAACAGATATCAAATTAGCAATTCGGCGCATCAACGAGATTTGCCGACATTATGTTCCTGTCACATTGCCGGTTGAGATTAAAAAACTTCCCGATGACAAACAAGATTTCATGAGAAGTATCCAAATGATGCAAGGCGCGATGATGATATTGGCGATAGTAAGTATACTGCTGGTGGTGCTGAGCATCTATTCGGCCATCTCGATGGATACCATAAGCCGGCAAAAGGAGATGGCTATCCGCAAGATTAACGGAGCCACTCCGACAACTATTGCCACCGTATTCGGAAAAGCCTATCTGACGATTTTCTTACTGGCATTTGCGGTCGCGTATCCTTTATTAAGACTGGCGATGATGGCTATTATTGATAACATGAAAGTCGTGTCAGAGTGGTGGTGGGGCGTTGTGCTCTTCTTCAGCGTAGCCTTCATGATATTCCTCACCACCGCATATAAAATTTACCGGATCATGCATATCAATCCGGCCGAGATAATAAAAAATGAATAAACAATATTACTAATTAAAATTATCACTATTATGATTAAAACAGTAAACCTGCAGAAAATCTTCAAGACAGAAGAAGTGCAAACATGGGCTTTGAACAATGTGAACATCGAAGTGAAAGAAGGTGAGTTCGTCGCAATCATGGGACCTTCCGGTTGCGGTAAATCTACATTGCTGAATATCCTCGGCTTGCTCGATAACCCTTCGGGTGGAGAATACTACCTCAATGGAAAGGAAGTATCCAAATACACCGAAGCACAACGCACCAGCCTGCGTAAAGGTGTCATTGGTTTCGTATTCCAAAGCTTCAACCTGATTGACGAACTGAACGTATACGAAAACATCGAACTGCCGTTGCTCTACATGGGCATTCCTTCCGCCGAACGCAAACGTCGCGTGGAAACAGCTATGGAACGCATGGCCATTACACA
>ERZ779829.422-NODE-422-length-19087-cov-4.889922_pt1 | contig 19087 bp, 10 predicted proteins | sample MGYA00511562_ERZ779829 | MGnify/ENA primary metagenome ERZ779829 (study PRJEB29588, sample SAMEA2151677) | human gut metagenome | biome: human gut; feature: human-associated habitat; material: faeces | place: Denmark | collected 2008/2010 ... | reverse complement strand
ATCCATAAAACGGCGGCGCTCATCCGGCTCCATCGTACCAAGAAAAGCATGAGGCCACGGGTCGAATAGCAGACTGTCGCTATTCATACCCGCAACCATCTTCAAGTCGTGACCTTCGTACATATCACGGTATATATTCATCTTCTGCATTTGTGCCGCATAACGTCCTTCGTATGCATCATAATAATTGTCGGGTAAAGGGAACTGCGTGTGTTCGTACAAATGATAATGCCGTTCGGCAGGCACCCAATTACGGTGAATGGCTTTGTGATGCATCATCAGGAAAAAAGGTTTATTCTTATCCTCGCGCCCACTCATCCAGTCTTCACAATATTGAGTGATGAGGTCAGTTACATATCCTTTATGCCGAGTGGTATCTCCCTCGGTAATAAAATACGGATTATAATAATCTCCCTGATCATTCAAAATCATCCAATGGTCAAACCCGGTAGGCTTTGAAACAAGATGCCACTTGCCGATAATGGCTGTTTCATAACCGTTTGCTTGCAATATCTTCGGCAGTGTCTGCTGCGAACCGTCAAATCCTTTATTTCCATTCCTCATAAAACCATTCTTATGACTATGCTTACCAGTCAGTATGGCTGCACGACTGGGACCGGAAATGGAATTGCAACAGTAATTATTCTGAAATACCGCCCCTTCATGCCCAATACGGTCAATATGGGGAGTAGGAGCTATTTTACCTATGGGATGTCCATATATACTCATTGCTTGTCGGGCATGGTCATCACTCATGATAAAAATAATGTTAGGACGCCTGTTTCCTATTCCTTGTTTCTGTTCTTGTCCTTGCATCCAAACCGAAGGAACAAAGGGCAACAAGGCAATTCCCCAGGATAGTTTATTTTTCATGTATTCATTATTTGTTGTAATTTATCAAAGGCGTAACACCGTTTTATAATTTACTGATTATCAGTACAGTTAGAATACAGTGCATTCAGTATACGACTGAACCCTATTCAGTATACGACTGAATGGCATTCACTATACGACTGAATCAGGTTCAGTATACAAGTGTTTCTTGAGCCCTTATGATTTGTAAATAATGCAGAATAGAATTAGACGAGTGCCTCTTTACAGTTTCAAAGTAACCAATACGGGAGCATGGTCGGAAAGATAGCCATTGTCCGGCTTATCGCCAACTGTGCGGTAACGCTCCACCTCTACAGAAGCATTTACGAATATAAAATCTATCAGCCTGCGCTTCTCCACCGGAATACGTCCGAAGTCATGAAAGCTCCATGTCGGTCCGTAAACGACCTTTGCCGTGGAACAAGCGTTCCTCATTCCACCTTCCGTCAATATAGTGACCGGCTCGGAGTCTACCGTTCCATTAAAGTCTCCAGTGATAATTACCGGAAGCTCTCCCGCTATTTGCTTTATCTTCTCGAGTATTAACTTAGCGCTTTCTCGACGTGCCACCTCACCTACATGGTCAAAGTGGGTGTTGAAAGCAGCTACTTTCCTGCCACTCACCTTGTCTTTCAACACAGCCCAAGTCACGATACGCTCGCATGCCGCATCCCAGCCTTTCTTTCCGATGGAATCGGGAGTCTCACTCAGTCCGAAATCTCCGTTCTTTAAAAGCTCAAAACGCTCTGTCTTATAAAAAAGGGAGCAATATTCGCCTTTCTCTTTTCCATCTGCACGACCTACGCCAAGGGCAGTATATTGAGGAAGACGCTCCTTCAAGTCATTGAGTTGATTCTTTACCACCTCCTGCATGCCCACAATGTCCGGAGCATAATAAGCAATCATCTGTGCTGCATTATCCTTACGGTATTTCCAGTTATTCATACTGTCCGCTACATGATCCAGACGGATATTAAACGACATCACCTCCACCTTAGCTTCCGGTTGCTTGCCGCACGAGGCGACAAGCAATACGAAAGCAACCAATACACTATTGAAAAGCACGTTTTTCATGGTTATAATCCTTTTTAATCTATATAAAATTTACCAAAATCAAATCCTGCCAAACCTAATCAGCCTTATTCAAATAAGGAGACGTAAAGCCTAATCTCTTCAATCCCTTCTGTACATCGGGATGACTCATGAAAAGCTTCCAAATTAAACCGGTGCGATAGTTCTCTATCATCACAATAATCGGTCCCTGGTCAATGGCAAGATACGAAGGCGCAAACCAATCCTCAGTCAGATTAAATGCATCTTTGAACCCATATTCACCCCAAAGACGGTCACCCAGTTCTTCATAGAAATAGCGCATGGCCTCCAAAGAATATTCCGGTGTATAAGGGATGGATGAAAGGGCCGCAGTAGGCGTAATCACGCCGCGATCATTTCCGGGGCTATGGGCCGAATAGCCTTTATCACCGTCACTGGCTGTCAATCCCCAGCATTTCTCACCGTAACCCTTATATCCCTTCGGATTGTCGATACAATAGGCACGGTTAATCAAGGTATGGGCCTTCATTTGTTCCTCGTAGTCAGCATAGCGGTCCTTCAAGCCATGCGGATCAAGCCCCATGTAAGAGTAATGAGTAAAGAACAAAGGACCGCCCTTACCGTTATCGTTTCCGAGAGGAAGCCTGATGCCATAATACTCCCGACCATTCAGAAAAGTATTCGCATTGACCCAGCCTTTATGATAAACACTCTCGGCAATCGGATAAGTAGGAGAAGACGCACCTAAAATATAAATAATGTGGCACTCGTTATGACCTTTAATCTGATGGTTCATCGCCCACCCGTTATAGGGTGACCAATGCCAATACATCACATCTTGCCCCTGAGTGAAAAAATTCCACTCTGCTTGGCGCCACAGATTATTAATCATTCCCCGGATACGGTTTTCCGTCGGATTATCCTTTATAAAATACTGATGGGCAGCCAACAAACCTTCGAACATGAAAGCGGATTCTACAATATCGGCTCCATCATCCTTACGGCTGAAAGGAATGGTCTTACCGGTTTTACCGTTCATCCAATGTGCCCACATGCCGTGATAACTGTCGGTATTCTTGTCGCTCAAGAAACGAACAATCTTCAGTATACGTTCAGCACCTTGTTCACGGGTGATAAACCCGCGTTCTATGCCGACAATGATAGCCATCACTCCGAATCCCGACCCACCAATGGTAGCTGTCTCGGCACCACCGTTACTCCGTTCATGCGCCAATCCGGATTCAGGATGGGCAAAATCCCAAAAGTAACGGAAAGTTTGCTTCTGAACGAGGGTCATAAGTTCGTCGTCAGAAAGCCGCTTCTGCTTTTTCTGTCCCGAAATCAAATTAAAAGGGTATAGCAAAAGTATCAAATATATTAATATTCTCATCATAATCATTCTTTTAGTTTAAGCACGGACTCTGAAAGCCAAGCTTCTTCAGTCCTTGTTGGATTTCCGGTATAGACATAAATAAATTCCAAAGGAGACTTGTTCTATAATTCTCTATCATACAGATTATCGGCCCTTGGTCAATGGCTATGTACTGAGTATCGTACCAATCTGCCGTCAAATTAAAGGCATCTATAAAACCATAATCTTTCCAAAGTTTGTCTCCTATCTTATAATAGAAGAAATGCAGCGCTTCCATTGACTCCTCCGGAGTATAAGGAAATGCAGACAAAGCAGCTGTTGGAGCAATGACCCCTTTATCATTAGTAGGTGAATGAGCTGAATATCCCGTATCGCCGTCACTTGCCGTCAACCCCCAACAAGAAGCGCTATAACCCGTATATCCTTTAGGATTTTCCTTACAATAATTGTAATTAATCAACGTATGATTGCGATTTTGCATCCAGTAATCGGCATATTGGTCTTCCAGTCCTTGTGGGTTAATGCCTAGAAAAGAATATTGAGATAAGAACAGCGGTCCCCCTTTATCCGAACCTAAAGGAAGAGTGATGCCATAATAAGATTTTCCATTCCTGATTCCTCCATTTTTAGCCCAGCCCGCTTCATATACAACTTTATCGATAGCATGTGTTGGAGACGAAGCAGCAAGTATATAAGTAATCAGACACTCATTCCATCCTCTTATTGCCAGGTTCTTCTCAAAACCGTAATCGGGACTCCAATGCCAATATAGTACATCTTCACCATTTTTCCGGAACCAAGTCCAGTCAATAGCTTCCCAAAGACGGGTTATGTCGGCACGCAACCTGCTTTCTACTTCCGTATTTTCCTTGAAATAGGCTCGAGCGGCAAGCAAACCTTGAAATAACAAGGATGTCTCAACCAAATCGGCACCGTTGTCTTTCTCACTGAAAGGTTTGGTTGCTCCCGTTGCGCCATTTATCCAATGTGCATAAGCACCATGATAAGCCGTACATTCCTTATCAAGAAAAGTAACTATCTTCTGCACTCGTTCAACAGCTTGCTGACGGGTAATAAAGCCCCGTTCAGCAGCTACCAGCATGGCCATCACGCCAAAGCCGGTACCACCGGTAGTAACGACATCGCCCGAAGTAGTACGTTCGCGCGCCATTCCGGAATATTCATGCCCAAAGTCCCAGAAGTACTTAAAGGTCTGCTTCTGTACCAATGTCAACAAGTCCTCATCAGGGATACGCTCAAACTTGTCTGTATCATCCATTCCTGTCTTAATCATACAAACCTTGCCATTGGAAAGCAGTGTCCCGGAAGTGGATTTCACCCCCGGATTGACAATCAATTTATACGATGACAAGACTTTAAAGCCTCCCTTAGGAGTCACCGATACTTTTTTCTCTTGCAGGAACTCATAATCGCAGCTTACAGGAAGCTCCTCATGTTTCAAAGCAATATTGTTACGGGCTGAAGCCTCATCTACAGCATCCGAGAACTCCAAAACAATGGCTACATTGGGAGCAACATTCTCAAATGTCTGTTGGTTTTGTTGGTCACCCACAATGATATTCTTCAACTCGAAAGGCTGATTCACTTCAGGTTGATTATCACCACTGCACGCAACCAACAAAAGACATACTATGAAATATAATACTTTCATCCTATCATCAGATTAAAGTGTAGCTTCATTCTTTTCCAGAGTAAATACTCTGAATTTCGGTTGCCGTCAACACCTTGTCATATAAGCGGAACTGATCAAGCTGACCGGGAAAGTTCTTTGCCCAGGTTTGTGCTCCTGCACCCGAAGTAAGACTCGGAGTAGTGCTGAACTGAAATGCACCAACAGCCAAAGAAGCGCCTACATTATTAAACTTCAATTTCCCACAATCTGGCAATTCTTTGGTAAAGACACCCTCACCATTACGATAAACAGTAATGGTAGAAGTATTGCCATCATACACAAAAGCCAGATGCACCCATTCGCTACCAAAAATATCATCTATTTTTGCCTCAACCCATCTTTCATCATTCTCTTTTGCTGTCTGATTGAAGATATGAACCTTGAAAAATGCCTGAGTCTCGCTATTATTATTCTCCAAGAAGATGTCGAAGTTGCCCCAGAATTTAATAGAGTTAGGGATAGAGAACAAACCTTGCGCAGAAGTATTCTTAGTGGTTCTCATCCAGAAAGCTACAGTCAAATCACCGATAGTGGGCATGTTATTTTCCAATATAGAAGGAGTCTTGGCCAAAATGTAAGCATTCTCAGCACCTTGATAGGCCATGCCAGCGATTCCGTCTTCCGCAAACTTGGCATTACCGTTATCTGCTACCAAAAATCCCCATTCACCTTTATCCCGAATGTCCTCTTCATCAAAAGGAAGATACATCTTCAAAGGGGTAGTAGGTACTTCACCTGTACTCTCAGGGTAGTCGAAAGCAGGATGATCCATATCCTGAAAACAAGACTGCATACACAATGCAAACAGGCAAGAAGCCACAGATACTATATATTTTTTCATAAGTAGTTAGTACATTTATAGATTAATAATTGGGATTTTGAACCAATACACCATTCGACTTGTCAATTTCGTCTTGCGGAATGGGCAACAAAGCATGTCTGTCTTGATAACCGGTCTTGCCTACCGCATGAAGTACCTCTTTAGCAATACCCCAACGAACCAAGTCGTAGAAACGGTCGAACTCCATACCTAACTCAACACGTCTTTCATGACGAATGGCCTCACGCAGTTCATTCTGGTTGTTGGTCGTCACTTCCGGTAGAATTCCGATATTATTGCCACGAGCACGAGCGCGCACCATCTCCAAATAGTTACGGGCAGAAGATAAATCACCCAATTCACAAGCAGCTTCGGAAGCCATTAATACCACATCAGCATAACGTATCAGACGAATATTTACCCAATATCCTCCCTTTGTGAATTTCAAACGCATCGCCGGGTCCGTATATGCCTTCTTGTTAAAGTATTTAGCTATAACATCAGCATTCGAAATAGGTTTCTCACCATAAGGCTTGTTAGCAGGTATGGACTCTGGATCGTCCTTGCCGTTGCGTATAAAATAAAGCAAAGTTTCGTCTTTTCTCGGATCTCCCTCTTCAAAAGCATCTGCCAATTCTTGAGTAGCGGTGTGTTGCCCCCAACCGAGATTCCACTCGCCTGCGCCACGTACACCCTGAACGGAAGCAAACTGGCTTCCTATGTCATTAGAACCTGGTTGTGATTCTGTTGCCGTACATTGCAATTCAAAAACAGATTCACTACAGTTTTCACCTTTTTCTCGGAATATGTCTTCATAAGGTGTTTTCAGATTATATAAACCGGAGTTAATCACTTCTTCAGCGGCAGCCTTCATATTCCCCCAGTCATTACGCATCATGTATGTGCGTGCATGAAGAGAACGAGCAGCTCCCCAAGTGAGACGACCTACATAAAGTTGCTCCCACGTTCTGGGCAGACTGTTTTCGGCTTCCGTAAGGTCAGAATCTATTAATTCATATATCTTTGCCACAGAAGACTTTGGAACATTTGCCTCAGCTGCATCATAAACTTTAAAGTCAATCAAAGGCACTTCACCAAAAGCGCGTACAAGGTTGAAATAACAGAAAGCACGTACAAACAAAGCTTCCCCCTTATTGACGAGGTCACCTTCTGTCAATGACGGATTTTGGCTCATCTCATCAAGCAAATCATTTACCTTATGTATCAATGAATAGTTATCATTCCAATAACTCTTAATCATCCCATTACTTGCCAAATATTCAAAGTCATCGAACATCTTGCCGGTAGCAGCTCCATCGGACAATGTACTTCCTTTCTCTGCGTCCTCAGAACGCATACCGTGGATTGCCAATGCAGTATTGCCGCTTGTCAAATGAAAACCGCGCAACTTGGCATACATATTAAAAACCTGTGTTTCATAAGTACCACCAGTCAAATCATCCTCTGTCTGTTGTCCAAGCGGTTTTCTATCAAACATATCCTCACACGAAGTTAGTGCAAAGCTTACTGCTAAAAATGCTATATAATAAAATATCTTCTTCATAGTCTGTCTCTATATAATTTTAGAAAGTCAAATTAAAACCAATCGTATAAACTGTAGGCATAGGATAGCCTCCACCATCAATACCAAACGAAATAGCACTTCCGCCCACTTCCGGAGTATATCCTCCATTACGGCTCCAGGTCTTGGGATTCTGCACATTGGTATAAAGACGCAGTGACTGTACCTTGATACGATTCAACAGTCGTTTGTCAAAGTTATACCCCAATTCGATATTACGGATTCTGAAGAAACTGCCATCTTCGATGAAATACGTGGAAGCCTCCTGATTTATTTTGTGTGAAGGGTCGAGCAAGGGCTCCCAATTGGAAGTGCCCTCTCCATGCCAACGATTCAATTGCTCTGTGCGATAATTCAGTTGTGCATAGCTACTGCTTCCCCAATTACGGTAAATTTCATTTCCATAAACACCCATCATGTCAACAGTCAGGTCCAGATTCTTCCATCCCAAATTAACATTAAAACCGTAAGTAAAATCAGGAGTTGGATTACCTATCATTGTACGGTCATTATCAGTAATTTTGCCATTACCGTCAACATCAGCAAATTTCAAGTCACCCGGTGTTACCGAGCCAACCGAGTTAATCGGAGAGAAACGGATGTCGTCTTCGTTCTGATATACACCCTCAACCTTGTAACCATAGAAATAGCCAATCGGATAACCTTCGGAAACACGTGAGGGACCACTGATAATATTATAGTCTTTGTTTACCAGTGAAAGCACCTTGTTATCAATAGTGCTCAAATTAGCACCTAATCCATATCTCCAATCTTCCCCAATCTTGTCGTTCCAAGAAGCACTAAGTTCAAAACCGCGATTGCGAATCTCACCCACATTCTGTAATCCGGGAACAGTACCTGCAATACCCGGAATGGAAGTCAACATATCTTTTGTTGTTTTGTTATAATAAACCGGAGAAAGCTGCAAACGATCATTGAACATATGCATGTCAAAACCTACTTCCCATGAATAATTACGTTCCCATCCCAAAGTAGGTGAAATCAGTTTGTTGGGGCCTTTACCCGCAATGATATTGTCACCGAACACAGCTGAACCCGAACTAACAATGGTGGCATATGCCGGATAACTGGAACCAGTATTCTGGCTACCCAACACACCCCAAGAGCCTTTCAACTTCAAGAAGTTAATTACATTCTGGTTCTGCATAAACTTCTCTTCGGTCATTACCCAACCGGCACCGAAAGAGTAAAAGTTGTCCCAAGTATTACCTGTCTTATAGAAAACAGATGAACCGTCCCTACGGAAAGAAGCATTAAGTAAATAACGATTCTTGTAGTTATACAATGCTCTGAACAAATAAGACATGGTAAATCTGTCACTCTGAGAACCGCCATTAGTTGCCGTAGATACATCGTCGATGGTAGAGAGCCACCATCTGTCCGGGTCGTCGCCCACCAAAATGCCGTAGCCCGCAAGCTGGCTGCGTCCACCACTCAAACTGGAAGACTCATTGTAATTGGTTGTAAGACCGGCAGTCAATGTCAATCCATGATTGCCAAACTGTCCGAGATAAGTCAACACATAGTCAGACTGTGCAGCAAGAGAGGTAGACTTGCTTTGGTTCACACTTTCTCTTTCAGTCAACCGTTCTTTCCCCCCCTCCACATCGGGATTATAAACATAAATCAGCGGAGAATATGAACGTCCCTGACTGGAAGCATAGTCCATAGAGAAAGTTGCTTTGAACGTAAGGTTCTTCAGAATATCTATCTCTCCGAACACATTACCTGCCACGCGATAGTTTTCAGACTTGTTGTGAGCACCGCGCAGCTCTGTTTCAATAAGAGGATTCCACACTTGTGCACGCTGGAAGTCGGGCAGCGTATGTATCAGTCCCGATTCAAGGTCATGAGTAGGAGCAATAGGAGCAGCCTTCAAAGCACCATCCACACCCTTTGCATCAGGATACTTGGCACGAACTCCATTAAGCTGGAAACCAAAACGCAGGAAATCGGTTACGCTATATTCACTGTTCAAGTTTACGGTAAACTTATTGAGCTTTTCCGTTTTAATGGAACCTTCTTCCATGACGTAACCCAAACCCAAATAAAACTTACTCTTATCCGTTGCACCCGTAATGCTCACATTGTTATTGGTCAGAAAACCTGTCTGGAATATCTCATTCTGCCAATCAGTATTACCAGTCCATTGAGTATAATCATAAGGGTCGCTTCCTTGAGATATCAACTGCTCGTTGTACAGCATCTTAAACTCTTCGGCATTCGTCACACCTACACGGTCATAAATAACCTTCCAACCCACTGAAGAGTTGATGTTGACCATCGTCTTCCCTATTTTTGCCCTTTTAGTAGTAATGATGATTACACCATTGGCACCACGCACACCGAAAATAGCCAAAGAAGAAGGGTCTTTCAAGATTTCCATAGATTCAATATCCGCAGTGTTCAGATAATTGATATTGTCCGTGAACAGTCCATCTACCACATAAAGGGGTTTGAAACCGTTAATGGAGTTCGTACCGCGAACACGGATTTCAGGGTCTTGTCCTGCACGACCCGTATTCACCACCTGTACACCGGCAACCTTACCCTGTATGGATGCCAGTGGATTGGTAGAAGGCTTAGAGGCAATCTCGTCCGCTTTCACAGTAACGATAGAACCGGTCAAGTCGCGTTTCTTGGCACTACCATAACCAACTACAACCACCTCATCAATGAGCTGGCTGTCCTCTTCCATCTTCACATTGATAGTTGAACGCCCATTTACGGCAATCTCCTGCTCACGCATACCTATATAACTAAAAATCAAGGTAGCATTAGATGCCACATCAACAATCTGATATTTACCATTTATATCAGTAATACTACCTTTACTCTCCTGCCCTTTCACACGAACAGAAGCACCGATAACAGTTTCGCCTGTCTTGTCCGTAACGACACCCGAAATCGTAATTTTGTTCTGTGCCATCGAAGTAATGGCAAACAATAACATCACACATGTAATTAGTAGATTTTTCTTCATTTTGTATTGATTTAAAATTCTTTTGCAAACATACCGGAGAAGTTGATATATGTCAAAAAACAAGCTACCACAAGAGTACCACAGTTCACCGGAGGGGTACATCATTACTACTACTGTATAACATAAACGACAGATTATAAGGAATATAAAAGTACAATAAATATTTAGGTACTATTCATATATATAGAGCAAGAAGATAGAAAAGCAAAGGGGGCTTTTATCCTATTCTGAAGTTTTTTATCCCATATTCAAGAACGTCATACCTTTCACTGCCTCAAAGCCGACCATAAGATTTCCATAACCGATTGCCATTATACGATAGATTATATACCAAGCAAATACTGCAAAACGTTTGCAGTGAAGATGTAGACAATATGCAGCAACAATGCCATCTCAACGCAGTGGCTCGAATGCTGCATATTGCCGTCTTGAGAATCAGTTAGAGTAACTTGAACGCTGCTTTCTTTACGTCCTGGCTATTTCTGCCAATCATCACCTCAAAGTCACCGGACTCGCATACAAAATCAAGATTGTAGTTGTAGAACTTCAGCAATTCGGGAGTAATCTTGAAAGATACTTTTTTAGATTCACCGGCTTTCAGGAAAATCTTCTCAAAGCCTTTCAACTCTTTCACCGGACGGGTTACACTTCCCACAAGGTCACGAATATAAAGTTGAACCACTTCTGCACCGTCTCTCTTGCCCGTATTGGTCACAGTCACGGTAGCAGTCAGTTCGCCCTTATCCGTCATGCTAGTCTTGTCCAAAGACACGTCGCTATAAGAGAATGTGGTATAGCTCAAGCCGAAACCAAAAGGATAAAGCGGTTCATTGTCTATGTCTATATAGTTGCTGCGGAATTTCTGGAACCATGCACCGTCGGCAAGAGGGCGGCCCGTGTTCTTGTGGTTGTAGAACAAAGGAATCTGTCCCACGCTCTTCGGGAAAGTCGTAGTCAGCTTCCCACTCGGATTCACATCACCAAACAGTACATCACCGATGGCAAAACCTGCCTCACTGCCCGCAAACCATACATTCAGAATGGCCGGCACGTTTGCCTGCTCCCAGTTCAGTACCAGCGGACGACCGGTAAACAGTACCAGTACCACTGGTTTTCCTGTTTTCAATAATTCTTGTAACAGCATGCGTTGGGTGTCGGTCATTTCAAGATTCGTGCGGCAACTGCTCTCTCCACTCATTTCCGAAGACTCACCGAGCGCAGCCACAATAACATCCGATTTGGCAGCCACGGCAAGAGCCTCGTCCAGCAACTCCTTGTCCGAACGATTGTCACGGTGTAAAGAACGTCCGAACATAGTGGCACGTTTCTCATATTCGGCATCACTCATCAAATTACAGCCTTTCGCAGTCAATATTTCGGCTTTATCGCCTGCTACCGCCTTCAAACCTTCAGCCAAAGAAGTTGCATTCTTCAATACAGCAGCCACACTCCAAGTACCCGGCATATTACTGCGGCTGTCTGCCAACGGACCTACCACAGCAATAGTGCCTTTTTTGGCCAGCGGAAGCACATTACCCTCGTTCTTCAACAACACCAAGCTCTCCGAAGCAATCTTACGCGCAACAGCACGATGCTCTTTGGTAAAGATTTGCTTCTTGGCACGCTTCACATCACAGTATTTATAAGGATTATCGAACAAGCCCAACTTGTACTTAGCTTCCAAAATACGGCGACAAGCCGCATTAATTGCTTCTTCTGTCACTTTTCCTTCTGTCAATGACTTCTTGAGCGTACCTACAAATGCATCGCTCACCATATCCATATCCACACCTGCATTCAGTGCCAAGGCGGCAACAGTCTGCGTATCGCCCATACCGTGGTCGGTCATCTCAGCAATTCCAGTATAGTCTGTCACCACAAAGCCGTCAAATCCCCACTGCTTACGCAGTATATCCGTCATCAACCACTTGTTTCCAGTGGCAGGAATGCCATCGACCTCATTGAAAGAGGCCATCGCACTGCCCACACCGGCATCAACCGCCGCCTGATAGGGCAACATGTATTCATTGAACATGCGCTGATGACTCATATCTACTGTATTATAGTCACGTCCTGCCTCACCGGCACCATACAAGGCAAAATGCTTTACACAAGCCATGATTTCATCATTACGGCTCATATCCTTTCCCTGATAACCACGTACCATGGCCTGCGCAATGGCTGCTCCCAGAAACGGGTCTTCACCGTTGCCCTCGGACACACGCCCCCAACGGGCATCACGGCAAATATCCACCATCGGACTGAATGTCCAGCAAATACCATCAGCACTGGCTTCGATAGCAGCAATACGTGCAGATTCTTCAATAGCTTTCATGTTCCAGGTACAGGATAATCCCAGAGGAATAGGGAATACAGTTTCGTATCCATGAATTACATCCATACCAAATAAAAGAGGAATACCCAGACGACTTTCTTCTACTGCCTGTTTCTGAACGTCACGAATACGCTCCACGCCTTTCAAGTTAAAGAGTCCGCCCACTTCACCGGCACGGATACGCTTAGCCACATTACTACTCTTGGCTTGCCCGGTGGTTATTTCACCCGTAACAGGTAAGTTCAACTGGCCGATTTTCTCTTCCAGCGTCATTCTCTTCATCAGATCATCAATAAAGCGATCCATATCGACAGGAGATTTTTGTGCTTGCACATTGGCAGATACCAGCACCAATAAAATTAAAAACGATTGTACCTTAAGGATTAATTGTCTCATGCTTTTCATTCTTTATTATTTTTGGAGAAAAATGATTTCGCTGCAAATAAAGAGAAAGCACCTTAAACTGCCACAATACAGAGCTACAACAAAAGTACCTTTAGTGCAAAACACAAAAAAAGGAGGTACTATTTTAGTACTTCCTTTCACATTATAACGTTAATAATCAACTATTTAAAATTAATCATAAAATCCGTCAGACTATCTTCCTGAGATAGATTAAATTTCTTACGCAAGCGATATCTTGCCGCATCTACGCCCCTCACCGATATATTCAGCAGCTTGGCAATTTCTTTTGTCGGCATATTCAAGCGGAGTAAAGCACAGAAACGTAAATCACCCGCCGTCAGATCCGGGTACTGTTGTTTCAGGTTTCGGAAGAAGTTCTCATGTATCCGGTCAAAATTCGCCTGGAACATATTCCAGTTTTCCTCATCCGAAACGATACTTTGATTAATCAATACTAAGAGCTTATCCAGATTCTTCCGCGTATACTGCCCTGATAACTTCTGTTGTTGTATTTCTTCTTTCAACGAATTCAAAAACTCCTGATGGGCAATATTGGTCATCACAACTCCGGACAGTTCTTTACTCTTAAAACGTAAATCAGCTTCCAGTTGCTCTTTCTCCAATTCGATAATCTTCTTTTCCTGTATTTCTATCTCAGCTTGATGGGTAATGCGTTGTTGTTCAATCACCCTGTCTTTCTTCTTCTTCACAGACTGATAAACGATGTATTGCAACAACAATAACAACAACAGCCCAATCAGAACATAACCGGTGATAGCCCAATATGATAGAAACCAAGGTCTCAAGACTTCAAAAGGTAGCGTTACCAATGCCAATACTTCATTCTCATTATAAATCTCAGCTTTAAAAACATACGATCCAAATGGCAAACGAGTATATTTCTTCTGCAGACTGCGGTCACCTTCCACCCACTGATCGGACAGTCCTTCCAATTTATACCTTACCTTGTAAGTATAGTCATTATAAACCGGATAGCATAAAGAGAAGCATACGGTATTCAAATCTGCATCAATCTTGTTCTCTTTTTGCACCGACATTTTTTTTATTTTTCCCGTCCACTCCGACTCAGTCGTTATAGCCGATATCCACAAAGAGCGCCTAATAGAGGACTTGTACAAAAGAGAACTATCTGAATCAATCCGGGCAACAGCATTATTCAAACAGAGATAAGAACTGCCACTCGCCTTGTCATAAACCATCGCTGCTCTCTCCTCTATAGACAAACCATCAAACAAAGAAAACGGAATTCTATGTTCAATCCGGAAAACATTCATTTCACATTTCACCAAATATGCCATCTTGCTGTTTACAAACCAGTACAGATTGCCTTTTGCATGACTCACACTATGTATTCCTTTCAAATCCGCCAATTGCTCATTCATCGATTCATAAGGAATAATAGAATCATTCATATCTTCGTAAGTGTAAAACATTTCCCCATTTGAAAAAACAACCCGTCCGTTGATCTTAAACAAAGAGAAGTCCCCATCTTTCACATCACCCAGTTCCATATAGGTTCTGACATCTTCTACCCGTTTCAGATCCGGATTAATCCGAAAACGGAATAATCCTTTCCGTAAATGCTTCACCCAGATATTCCCCTGGGGATCCATCTCGATCTCCCGCACCATGTGGGTAAACCCGCCTAACGACCGCAGAAACCTCCAGATGCCCGAAGACTCCTCATTGTATAAATTCAGAAACGTATAGGTACCTTGCAATAAGAACGAACGTCCTTCCAGATTGACTTCTTTCATGCACATCGCTCCTCTCACATCCGAAATCAGCGATGCCTGCGAACCCGATATCTGAAAAGTTCCTTTATTATGTCCACATAAAATCTGTTTTCCCCATTCACCAACAAACCATGCCTGCTCTTCCAGTCCCGGCACAAGTTCGGGGACTCTGTTCCTAATCCTGTAAAGTCCTTGATTGGAAGCGATATAAGCCTCATCCTCTTTCACCAGCACATCATAGACCATTCCTATTTTCCGGTAAGGAGGCTCATAATAATATACCAAGGAGTTATTTTGTATATAGGCTATACCTTCATCCAAAGCTGCCCAAACATTGTTATCGGCATCACAATACAGCCCTAATACGGTATTATTCTGTAAGCGACTGTCTGTATTCTCCTTCCAAAGTAAACGTCCTTCTTTATCTATTGCATAAATCCCATTAGAAAGCGTACCGATAATATAGCAACTGTCTTTGGTCATTACAGCCCGGTTCACAGAGTATTTTTCAAGCTCGGCATCACATTCTGTATGCCACTTCAGTATCTTTCCGCTTTGATAAACAAAACCGCCACTCTTTTGTGTCAGGAATAAAACGCCATCATTATACGGAAGTCCTGCCACCACATCACTGTTGCCCAATGATTTTCGTTCAATCAGATTTTCCAGCCCATTCTTTGCAAGAACAAAAAGCCCTCCGTTTATCTGTTGAGAATAAACCGTATCACCTACCTGAAATAAATTCAAAGGAAGAGTTTTTGTACGAATCCCCTTCACAGTATGCCCATCATAAAAGAACAGAGAACCGAAAGATTGAAATACAATCTCCCCATGTGCCGACGTAATCGTCCAGATTTCATCATTATGGAACCGGAAATCTTTCGCTTCATCTTTTAAAGAGTGGTACACAAGGCTATCCAATGAATTACGTTCGAAATATCCGAACTCTTCGAAAGAGCCCACAAATATCTTGCCGTCTTTACCGATATATACAGAGCGTACTATGTTCCTGGAAGGTAATTCATGAAGTTCCCAGCTATTTCCATCAAACTCCAACAGACCTTTGTTATTGCCAATATACATAACTCCCCTATCATCTTGAGCGATAGACCAATTCTGAATACCTGCATTATAATCTGATACGGAATAGCTCCTCACGATGGGAGAAAAAGGAATAGAGGAACCACGTGATAAGCTACTAAAAAGAGAAAATATACAAAATAGCAACAGAGATACTCTCATATATATTGATTTACAAGTAACCTGCCAGCAAAGGTAATTGTTTTCCACCAAAAAACCGGATAACTTTATGGATTATCTTTTCCGGAAAGGTAAAGATAGACCATAAAATTATCCGGTTACTTATTTTAAGAAGCTACAAACTATAACCTACACTACATAGTCAAAAATCATCAGACTGCTTTTTCGGTATGAATTAAAATTCACCAAGCTTGTTTCTTTCCCCTTCTCTTTTATGACCGTAGTTTCCGGTACGCTCAGCATTTTCTTATACTCCTCCGAGTTACCCAGCACTTTCACGGCTTCATTTAAATCATCATCATCTTTCAACTGCTGTATGATACCACCACGTTGGAAATAATAACGCTTAATGATATCCTGAGCAATCATATTCTTGATATCTTTTGCAAAGTAATCCAAGTCACGGTCCAGATTATGACTAAGTTTCTGCTCAAGAGCCTTGAATTCTTCGGAAGCATCTTTCATATAACCTTCAAATTCTGCCATTTCTTTCAAATTCTTCAGAATCTTCTCGCTCTGCTGGTCATATTTAAAATCTGCCTTCTTCACCATTTCCTTAAACTCTGCATAATCAGCATCCGTTACTTCGAAATTCTCGGGAGAAGCAATTGTCGGGTGCTTCAGGCAATATTGAGTAGCATAATTAAAGATCAGATTATCATTTACCAGATAAAACAAAATATTAGGTAACTTTTCTTGTTCCACTGCAACGTCCGGCGTCACACCACCGCCATCACGCACTTCACGTCCGACAGCTGTATGGAATACTGTAGTCAAACTATCAGGAATACGCCCTACACTACCATCCGGGTTACGATGTTTGTAATCTATTGCCTGTACGCAACGACCACTGGGAATATAATATTTGGAAGTAGTCACCTTCATCGTACCGCCATAAGGCAATGTACGCGGCACCTGCACCAAACCTTTCCCAAACGTGCGGTTACCTACAATCACTGCACGGTCATAATCCTGCAATGCACCCGCCAGGATTTCCGAAGCGGAAGCAGTACCGCTATTTACCAATACAGCAATAGGAATATCCGTATCCAATGGTTCGCGCAAGGTCTTATACGTATTACTTGCTTGTTTTATCTTGCCTTTCGTTGTTACAATCGTCTTACCACGGGGCAGAAAGTAGTTGGCTATCTCTACAGCCTCTTCCAGCAACCCACCGCCATTGTTGCGCAAATCAATTACCAATGAAGTGATACCCTGCTTCTTCAAATCAAGAAAAGCCTTCTTAAACTCTTTGGAAGGATTTCCTGAGAAAGTACTCAGGTTGATGTAACCGATATTGTTATCCAACTTACTGTAATAAGGAATAAACGGCAACTGGATGTTTTTACGGACAATTGTAAAATCCAATGGCTTTGCCTCACCGGGACGCTCAACCTTCAGTTGGAAACTTGTCCCTACCTGTCCACGAAGTATTTTGCTCACATCCGTATTTCCGGTCAAATCTTTTCCATCTATTTCAAGCAAGATATCACCTGCTTTCAATCCCACTTCGGCAGCAGGCATATTTTCGTAAGGCTCCACAATTACTGTACGCTTCAATTTAGGCTCATATCGGATGATGGAACCTATACCTCCATAAGAAGCCTTAAGCATTTGTTCCAACTCACTCCGATCCTCTTCCGGATAAAATTCCGTATATGGGTCCAGAGAATACAACATCGCATCGATACCCTCTCGTATTGTCTTATTCGGGTCCAATGTATCTACATAGAACATATCCAGTTCCTTCACGATGGAATTGAATATATCCAGGTTCTTTGCAATCTGGAAACTGCGGCTATCACCACTCTTGAAACTAAAAAAGACAACTACACCTACTACTAACAGTAAGGTAGTTATCCAGCGTACTTTCAGTATTTTCTTCATATCCTATTTATTATAGTTCACTGATTCTCGTTTTAATATCTTCCCACCACTCGGCAGGCATTTCTGCACCAATCACCCGGATGATGCTTCCTGAAAGGATAGAACCTATCTTGCCACATTTCTCCAATGAATATCCACAAGTCAGTCCATACAAAAAACCGGCTGCAAAATAATCACCCGCACCGGTCGTATCTATCACTCTATCCACAGTGACAGCATGCACATGCACTTCCTCTGTCCCTTTACGAATGAGCGATCCTCTGGCACCCAACTTCACAATAGCGATGCTGCACATTTTAGCAATCACATCCAATGCTTCTTCCGGTTCTTTACCCGTAAATGCTTTTGCTTCCTCCTCATTGGCAAACACAATATCCACATACTTGTTTATCAATAAAGAGAAGAAATCGTGATCTTGCTCCACAATATTATAGCTTGCCATATCCAGGCAGATTTGCAATCCGGCTTCTTTTGCCAGTTCAATGGCACGAAGTATCATATCATGATCCTGCACCAGATAACCTTCTATGAACAAATAAGTATACCCCTTAAACATCTCCCGCGAAAGATCTTCAGCCTTTAATGTAGCGGCGGCACCCAAATAAGTACCAAAAGTACGTTCCCCGTCAGGTGATATAAAAGTAGAAGCTACCCCCGAAGGTAACTCAGAAGAAACTAATAAATTTGCTTCCGTTCCCCGTTCCAACAAACTTTGCCGATAAAATTTTCCATAAGCATCATTACCAACCTTACCAATGAATCCTGTTCCCGCACCAAGGCATGCCATACCACGAATTGCATTTCCGGCAGAGCCTCCAGTAGCCAATTCTGTTTCCATTTCACTGAAACATTCATTGATTATCAGCAGTTTCGTTTCATCAATCAGGGTCATGCTTCCCTTGGGCAATTCCATTTCAGTAAGAATATGGTCGTCGTTGAGAGTAGCAAGAACGTCAACAAGGGCATTGCCCATTCCAATTATTTTGTCCATTTCGATATTTTTTTTGCAAAGATATTGCATATTTCAAAATATCCTATTACTTTTG
>ERZ779829.416-NODE-416-length-19242-cov-2.354719_pt1 | contig 19242 bp, 27 predicted proteins | sample MGYA00511562_ERZ779829 | MGnify/ENA primary metagenome ERZ779829 (study PRJEB29588, sample SAMEA2151677) | human gut metagenome | biome: human gut; feature: human-associated habitat; material: faeces | place: Denmark | collected 2008/2010 ... | reverse complement strand
CGATCCGCTATTCCCCATAATTCTCCCCATCCCATAGGATATTTATATTCAATATCAGTAGTAGCCTTACTATAGAAGACTAATTCTTCTTTAGCATGATCACGATATCTCAAATTCTCTTCTCTAATACCAATTTCTTTTAAGAAATCTAAGCAATGACTTTTCCAATAAGAAAACCATTCTAAATCACTACCAGGTCTGCAGAAAAATTCATATTCCATTTGTTCAAACTCACGAGTTCTAAAAATAAAATTACCAGGAGTTATCTCATTTCTAAAAGCTTTACCAATCTGTCCAATACCAAAAGGTACTTTAGCTCTCATACTTCTTAAAACATTATTAAAGTTAACAAATATACCTTGAGCAGTCTCACCGCGTAAATAAACCTTACTTTTAGCATCATCTGTAACACCCATATGAGTCTCAAATAATAAGTTAAATTGTCTAATAGGAGTAAAATCACTCTTACCACAATTTGGACAAACTATATTATTATCTCTAATATATGCTTCCAACTTCTCATTGCTCCAACCATCACCAGTTTCTGCTCCGTGAGTAAATTCTTCTATAAGTTTATCTGCTCTATGTCTTGTCTTACACTTCTTGCAATCAATTAATGGATCTGCAAAACTTGCAACATGACCTGACGCAACCCAAACTTCAGGATTCATTAATATAGCGGCATCAAGTCCATAGTTATATCTATTTTCTTGAATAAATCTTTTCCACCAACATCTCTTAATATTTTCTTTTAATTCCTTACCTAATGGACCATAATCCCAAGTATTTGCAAGACCTCCATATATTTCACTTCCTTGAAATATAAATCCATACTGTTTACAGTAAGCAACCAATTTTTCCATAGTTAATTTTTCCATTTTAATTCCTCCATTCTTAACTGTTTTGGTCTACCTTTATCATTTTCTCTATTTTTAGCATCTTCATTATGAGAAACTACTAAAGTTTCAAGTACTGGTAACACTTCTGGTGTAACTCTAACTCTAGGAGCTCCATAATCAACATACTCACATATCTCTTCACTTTTTCTTAAGAAAGTTACATTAATAAGATTAGATTCTTCTTCTTCTCTTCCAACTGCAACTTCTCCTTCACTAAGCATAGGACTAAATATATCAATTAAAAATTCTTTTTCCCTATCTGTAATCTTTCCATTAACAGTTTCTAAGTAAAATCTACAACTTCTATCATCTTCTATATATCCAGATTCCATATATCCAGTTGAACCAGCTGTCGTAAGAAATACAGGCCCATATTCATAGAAATTTCTACTAAATACAAAATCCCATCTATCTTTCTCATACTTTGCATATATCTTATCTACTTGATTATCACTAATAGGTCTATTAATACAAAGACTAGTACCATCAGAACTATCAACTACATATGAAACACCATGTAATGTATTTTTTCCAACAATATTAACTTTATGATAATCTAAAAAGTAATCAATAATTGAATTAATCTTCCCCTCATCTTCTAATGTTTTTAATCCTCCTATAAAACTATTACTCAAATTCATAGTCTTATATTTGCCTTTATTCTTTCTAACAATAATCTCATTAGCGTTAATAGCTATATTACTGTAATCATTTTTCTCTAAATACTTAGAACCTATAATCTTCATGTAATTATCACCCTCCAAATAAAAAACTTCCAGAATATCATAAGGACGAATATAAATCCGCGGTTCCACCTTACTTATTCCAGAAGAATCATCTCTAATACTATACTGCTCCGAGTTTTCCACGCTCATCATCACACATATAAACATAATATACTCATATCACTAAAAAAAGTCAATAACTAACAATTAAGTTGATTAATTTTTTTTATAAAATCCTTACTTTTCAAATATAATCCCGTATACTTTTCATAGTACCCATCTAAAAACTGATTAATTTCCTTAGTAACTAAAGCTGATACTTCTAACTTACTAATATTTTTAATATCTACATAATAATACAATCTAATCATCTTAATAGTCTTATCACTAACAAGTCCCTCATTACTATAACAATTTCTACAAATATATCCAAAAGAATCTACATTTAAAGTAACAATACCTTTATCACTACCACACTTACTACAACAATCTATATAAGGTTTAACTCCTAAAAAATCTAGTAACTTTAACTCTAAAATATTTGTAAGTACAATCGGACTAAATCCCTCTTCTAATTTATTTAAAGAGTCTCTAAGTAAAGGAAAAATCTCCACATCATCATTTTGTTTAACTACTTGTAAAACTAAATCTATCATAAAAGATGCATAACTAACTCTCTCTAAATCCATAAGTATCTTCGAATAAGAATTAATCAAATCAACAGTAATCAAAGTTGATAAGCCATTTTCTTTATAGTAAACATGAAAAGTACCATAAACTAACTTTCTACTAACTCCTCTAAGTTTACTCTTAATATTTCTACATCCTTTAGACATAATCCCAATAAGTCCATACTTATCTGTTAAAACATTAAGTATCTTACTAGACTCACTATAATTAGTCTCACTTAAAACAATTCCTTCAAAACTCTCTATCTTCAAAATTAATCACTTCTTCTTTACTTGTTGTAACAAATTATAATACTTTATATCTCCAGTTTTTCTAAATAAATCCCAAAGTATCTTATCCATAAAAATCACCTCTATTAATATAGTGATGATTTTTAATATTTCTTATACAAATTTTAAATATCTTCTTCTTTTAATCCTAATTCTAAAAAGTATTTTTCTTGATCTCGCCAATTCTTTAAAGTTTTAACATAAGTCTCTAAAAATACTTTCTTACCTAAAAACTTCTCCATATCAAGTCTTGCTCTAGTACCAATTTCTTTTAGCATTTGTCCATTCTTTCCAATAATAATCTTCTTTATATTATCTCTATCAACAACTACTAACACTTGTATATGAACAGTCTTTTCATCTTCTTCATAGTTCTCAACGTAACAAGTAACTGTATGTGGAATCTCATCATGAGTAAGTTCTAATATCTTCTCTCTTACAAATTCCCCCATAATAAACTTTGTTGTTACATTAGTAAGATCATCCTCTGAATATATTGCACCCATCTCTGGTAAATATTTCTTTATACACTCAATTAGTACTGAAACATTATCATTCTTCATTGCAGATATTGGAATAATCTCTTTAAAGTCATATAACTCTTTTAATTCATTGATTCTTTCTAACAATACTTTCTTATCTTTAACTAAATCAATTTTATTTAGTAATAAGAACACATTAGCATCTTTTTCTTTTATTCTATCTAAGATAAATTGATCTCCCTTACCAAATCCTTTAGAAATATCTATCAAAAATAAAATAACGTCTACTCCTTCAGTATAAGTATAAGCCTTTTTATTCATCAAAGTACCTAACTTATTACTAGGTTTATGAATACCTGGAGTATCTACAAATATTATTTGCGACTCATCATCATTATAAATTCCCTCTATTATATTTCTAGTAGTACCAGACACATTAGAAGTAATAGCTAATTTCATTCCTAAAATACTATTAAGTAATGTACTTTTACCAACATTTGGTCTTCCTACTAAACTAACAAATCCACATTTCATTTTAAATCATCACTTCCAAATGGATAAGGACAAATCTCTTCTACAGTATATTCCTTATATTCTCCAGTAGTTGCAAAACATCTAACAGTGGCATCTTTATCAAAAAACTCTGAAATTACTTGTCTACATATAAAACAAGGCATACCAACTTCACCTGATGATACCATTACATTTAACTCTTTAAAGTCACCCTTTTTATACCCAGCACTAATAGCAGATACTATCGCACTTCTCTCTGCACAAATAGCCGCTCCATAACTAGCATTTTCTACATTTACTCCTCTAAATTCTACTCCATCATTCATTACAACAATTGCTGAAACATGAAAGTTTGAGTAAGGTGCATAACTATTCTTTTGCAATTCTAATAGTTTATCTTTCATAATAACCCTCCAATAAAACTAATTAATTTAGGTACAAATATAATAAGTCCTATAATAGCTGAAATAATTGCCATCATTAATACCCCAGCACTTGCTGTATCTTTTGTAGCTTTTGCTAAAGGATGAATCTCTGGTGATACTAAATCTACTAAATACTCAATTGAAGTATTAAAAAACTCAGCCATAAGTACCAATCCAATAAGTACTAAACAAACTAACCATTCTGTATAACTAATCTTTAAAATAAATCCAAATATTATAACTAAAACAGCAATAACCGTATGTATCTTTAAATTTTGTTCTCCAACGTATGCCTGTAAAATACCTTCAAAAGCATATTTAAAACTATTAGTTAATCTCTTCTTATCAAGTTTTAATTTCTTAATTTTAATCTTATCTCGTGATACCATAACTACTCAATACCTCCTCTTGTTTAGCAAACATAACTTCTTCATCTTCCTTAGTCATATGATCATAACCAAGTAAATGATAAAAACCATGTACTGCTAAAAAAGAAAGTTCTCTTAGAAGTGAATGACCATACTCCTCTGCCTGTGCAATAGCTTTATCTATAGAAATATATATATCTCCTAAAACTCTCTCCTCAGTTGGCATAACAATACTATCTTCATCTTCCAAAGCAAACGTAATAACATCAGTTTCTCTATCAATATGTCTATAATTCTTATTTAACTCATGAATATAATTATTATCAACTATAATCAAATTAAAAGAAGTATCAACTAACTTTTCCTTTTCAATTGCACTAAGCAATACCTTTTCTACTGTTTCTAATTCCTCTATTTCTCTATCAGTCTGGTTAAAAATACAAACATTACTCATAACAACCTCCTAAAACAATACTATAAATACTACACCACCTAAAAGTAATATAGAAAGTATATTTAAAAACCATTCATTCTTTAAAACTTTCGGAAACCTATCTCCAAATAAATCTACTATATGATAAATATAAAATCCAATAGTACCACCTAACATATTTAATATAATATCATCAACATCAAATACTCTTCCAATAACTAATTGCACTGTTTCAATAGAAATAGAAGTAATAGCAGTCAATATAAATGGTACCAATAATTTTTTATTATCTAAATAGTAACTAACAAAAAATCCATAAGGTAAAAACATAACCATATTTCCAACTACGTTCTTAAAAAATAAACGACTGCCCATATTATAACGCAATATTTCTTTAAAAGGAATAAAATTATTACTAGACCAACTAACATCATCTTGAAAAGTAACTACTTGGAATAAACACATGATATATATTAAGAATGCTAGGCTTAATAATTCTTTATATATTACAAACTTTTTCTTATTCTTAATTAAATAACTAATTCTTAAACTCGCTATAACAACACACGAAATCAAAACCATTGGCCAAGTAATAGCTATAACTCCATGTAATGTATTTGAAATTGGTTCTAACACTAGTATCACTCTCCTGGTATAACTTCACTATATTCTAAGTAATCAGTAATATCTTCTTTTACTTTAAAAAACACTTCTACTATTATTTTACTATTTTTTTGATACTTTTTCAAAACTTTTTTCCCTACTATCTCACTATCACTACCTATTTTATTATTTAACTTTGTAGTTGCAATAGCCAAAGCATCATCTACTACATTATCAAGTGTATAATTCTTCTCTATAACATTAGTTTCTAAATAACTAGAAAAGTTTATTCTAATTGGTAATATCATCAAATCAACTAAAGAAAAAGACTCTCTCTTATAAGTTTTAAATTTCGAAAAAAGTGTATATTTATTACCAAGAAACTCTAACTCTAACTGTCTTTTTACTTTACCAGTTACATTTTCTTCTCTATATTTAATAGGCATTTCTAAAAACACTTTATACCAGACTTCGCCATATACCTTCCCAGTTGCACATTTCTGTTTAACAATATCTTCTTTATTATGAATAATTCCAGATATTAAAACATCACCTTTTTTAACATAATCTAACTTTTTCTTAACTATTTCTCCTTCTTCAGCCTCAATCGATAGTATCATAGCATCCTTTTTAGCAACAACATTTCTTCTTATACATTCACTACTATCCTTATTCTTCTTTCTCTGTTCAACTCTAACTACATACTTAGTTCCAACTTCTTCTATCTCTAACCATTCAATGTCATTATCTTCTTCCTCCAATATCTTACTAACTATTTTTTCTTTCTCTAAAAAACTAACTTTAAAATTATATTTCCTAATCCCATACTTCTCTAAATCATTATAAACAATCTCTCTAATGTAAGGATTACTATGTATAACTTCTACATCAAATATAACCCTACTAAGTATTATATTAACAATTACTCCAATACCTAAACAAATAAAAAATACTAAGTACTTCTTAAATAAATATTCAATCTTAGCCAATCCATATCTATTAACAATATCTATTTTGTAACTAGTCTTAATCTTACCTACTTTTTCTAATCCTTCTTCATCAACTACTACATAAATATATTTACGTTTCTCTACTAAGTCATATATATTAATCCTATTTCTAATTAATTTCTTAACAAAATAACTAGGATTCTTCCCTCTAACAATAAGCCTATATCTTTTAATCATATAACTCCTCAATAGTTAAAATCTTCCCCGTAATTAATATTTCTTTATCTAATAATTTATTAAGTACTAAATCTTCTCCCTTAATAACTATTAAGTTATTCCCATTATTAATAGATATTCTCTTATTATTTAATGTTAGTATTTCCAAATAATTAGTAATATAAACTCTATCACTAAAAAGAACTAATCTAAATTCATCATCTTTTATATATTCCTTTACTCTTTCAAACATAATACTCTTCACCTATAAAAGTATATGTTTTTAGACAAAATAAAAGAAATGCAAAAGCACTTCTATCCTAATTTTCCTTTAATTATTTCACTAACTGTTTTCATATCAGTTTTACCTTTAAGTTTAGCATTTGCTTCTTTCATTACTTTACCCATATCTTTGATTCCTTCTGGTTTAACTTCTGCAAATATCTCATCAATTGCTTTATTTACTTCTTCTAAACTTAATTGTTCTGGTAAATACTCTTCTAATATTTTAATTTCTTTTTGTGTTTTTTCTATTAAATCATTACGTCCTCCCTTTTCAAATTCTGTAATTGATTCTTTTCTCATTTTAATTTGTCTTTGAACTACTTCAGTTAATAATTCATCATTAATCTCTCTCTTACGATCGATATGTTCTTGATCCATTCCAGCTTTAACCATTCTAATAACAGTTAATCTTTCTTTTTCTTTATTTTTCATGGCATCAATCATATCATTTTTTAATTTTTCTACCATAAAATCATCTCCTTGTCTAATTATACCATATTATATTTAAAAAAAATAGAGATTAATAATCTCTATTGTTAGCACGGTTTCTCTTTTGAGAATTTTTAATTCCTTCTTTTTTAGCAGCTCTTCTTCTAACACCTGGTTTATCATAAGCTTCTCTTTTTCTACATTCTGAAGGGACACCATCTCTTGCCACTTTTTGCTTGAACTTTCTTAGAGCTTGGTCCAAATTACCTCTAACAGTTACTTTAGTTGCCATCATTATCCCTCCCTTCGTTTTTAACTACCATGAATTATAACAAAACTTCTTTTGTTTTTCAACAAGTTTTTAGGAATTTTTAACAAAAATGTCCAAATTTCAACAAATATCGCAAATTTGACCCAATATCAACTCCCAAATCATATATAAATCTAATACAAAGATATACTAAAGGTAGTGAAAAAATACCTAATATTATTAGAATTATATTTTTATATTTATGAAAAACTACTCTAAAGGACATAACTTTCCTTCTCCAATTCTTCTAATTGAAGATCCTACTCCCTTACCAGCTTCATACAATAATTCTATAATTTTAACAAATGCATTCGCAACTGTCCCAGAAAGAGTCCCTCCCCCTGTTACATTTTTTAAATCACTATCACTACTTACTAACATCTATTATCACACCCCCCTGGATTAGTAATTCCTTCTATCACTCCTGAAATGAATATTATTAAAGCCGCTATTCCAATCATTCCAAGAGCAGATATTCCTCCTGTTATTTTTTTTAAATCATTATTATTAACACACTCTATATCAATCACCTTCCCATATAATTTTAAATATTTCACTCAAACTAATTTTCTTATCATTAAAAACTAAACGTAAATAATCATTATCATAACCTTCATACTTAACCTCAATCAAAACTAAACTATATTTAGTTTTTTTATTTGTAAGTACATCCTTAGTAATATCAGAAATACTAAATTTATATTTTTTATCATCTATATAAACTGATCTATTTTTATATAAAATATCAAGCTTCCTACTATCAATCATCAACTCAATATAATGACTCTTCCTAACTCTTCCTTCTAATATTACATAACTATTAAGGCTCTTAAACCAAGGATAAAATAAAAGTCATATTAACAAAACAAATAATAAAACCACTAAAAAAGCAATAAACTTATTCTTCTCATAATTCACTAATTTCATAAACCTTACCATTCTCTAATTTTAAAACTCGCCAAAATAACTTATAAAAGTTATTTCTATGACTTATCACAATAACAGTCTTATCATTCAAAAACTCTAAAACACCTTCAAGTATCTTCCGAGTCTTATCAATATCTATCTGACTAAAAGCTTCATCAAAAATATAAATATCACTATCTCTTACTAAAGCCCTCGCTAAAATTATTCTCTGTCTTTCTCCAGAACTAAAATTAAAACCATTCTCTTCTACTATTTCTTGATATCCTAACTCCCTATTTTTAACTATCTCATCAACCCTAGTTATCTCAGTAATACTCTTAAACTTTTCCTTATCAACTCTCTTATTTAAAACAATATTATTATAAATTGTATCTCTGAATAACGTATCATTATTACTAATATAAGTAATATTATTTCTAATAGTATCCAAATGATAATGATTAATATCAATATTATCTATTTTTATATACCCATATGAAACATTAATATATCTAAGTAACATCTTAACTAATGTACTCTTTCCTGTCCCAGACTCACCTACTAATAAAATCTTCTCTCCCTGTAAAACCTTAAAAGAAACATCACTAAATAAATTCTTATCTCCAAAATTATAACTAAGGTTACTAATCTCAATATCACCTTTAAGCCTATATAAAGAATAATAATGTCCTCCCTTAAAATTCTCATCTCTAATTGTAAACAAATCCTCAACTCGCCTCATAGTAATACTAAATTCTTGATATAATCCCTCTAAATTTAATAAATTACTAAAACAAAATATAAAGTAATTAAAAATATTCTGATAAACAAATAGTTGTCCCAAAGACATCTCATCTCTAACAACTAAATAACTTCCCAAACCTAATATAATAACCATCAAAATATTATTATTAATTCTCTTAAAAAAACTATATAACTCCTGATTTCTATTAAAAGAATAACTCTTCTCTAAAAAGTCTTGATACTTAATTCTAAACTTATCAATAAATCTCTTTTCTTGATGATTACCCTTTATAGTTTCAATATTAGAAATAGCTTCTACTAAATATGAATTAACTACATCATTACTATTATTTACTTTTCTTAACATTTTCTTCTTAAAGTAATTAAAACAACTCTGTAAGATAAAAAGAATAATACAAGTAAGTACTATATACTTAAAAAGTCTCTTATTAAGTTTAAATAACAAATACCCAAATACTATAAAGCCTAACATATCAGAAAAGGCTCCTAACATCATCTGCCCTACAAAACTCTTTATAATATTTAAATCTCTAAGTCTTGAAATAACCTCCCCAGTAGTACGATTTTTAAAATATAAATACGGAAGTAAGAGAAGATGTCTAAATGTTACTAAAGTAATTTCTAAATCCAAAGTATTAAGCATCTTAGTAAGTAATATATCTCTAAATAAACTACTAATCTCTCTAAAGAAATATAATATTAAAATATATAAACTAAGAAATAAAATATTATTACTAATCTTATAATTAATAGAAAACTCTAATAAATATTTAAAATGAAAAGCTGTTACTATCTGCAATATAAAGTAACAAATAGTAAGTACAACAATAAGTCCTATAAATTTGCCCTTTCTATTAATAAATTCTCTTAATATTTTCTTTAAAAATTTAACTCTATTAAATATAGGTAAAGGTTTTATTGGTTTCAAAAATATATAATTACCTGTAGCTAATAATTTAAATTCTCCTATCGTAAACACACGTTTTCCTTTAGCTGGATCCATAACTATTACTTTATTAGTATTATAGTTAATATCATATATAACTACAAAGTGTTTATAGCTTTTATTAACAACTAGATGAGCAAGACAAGGTAAGTTATTTTTTCCTATTTTTGACAAGTCTCCCTTAACACCCATTGTTTCAAAGCCAATACTTTTTGCTCCTTCAACTAAATTATAAGCCGATACTCCAGATTTATTAGTATTTGTAACTTCTCTTAAAAATTCTTTTGATACTTCTCCTCCATAATATCTAATAACTGAAAGTAAAGAACAAATACCACAATCTTTTATACCATCTTGTAACACAATCTTCATAACGACTCTTCTCAAGCACCTCCTATTATATTATTCGAAAAAAATTCCAAGATCCCACAAAAAAAGAAACAAATTTCTTTGTTTCTTCTTTAGAAAGATTACTGTGGTACATACATACCTCAAAAGAAAATATTTATATATGATTGAGAGACAAATATTTCTTGCACTTTCCAATACCTATAATAACATAATTTTTATCTGTAAACAAGTAATTTACTGGCAAACATCAAAAAAAGTCTCCTAGGCGAAGACTTAATTTCATAAATGGTGTCCGCGAGGCGTATAACAAAAGATATTTAATAGACTAAAACAGTTATATATTTTTGTTGAAAAATATAAGAAAAAATTAAAATAAAAACAAAAAAAGAAATTAGTTTTAATAAAAAAAAGACGTAAATAAGACGTAAAAATAAGTACTACGACTATAACATAAATGGTCTTAATTTGCAACTCAATTAAAATATTTTTCTACTTCTTTTCGAAAGACTTTAATTTTCAAGTCACAATCAATGATGGCATAATACTTATTGCCAATTTGTTGGATCATAATAGAATATAAGTTAGTATTATATAATTTGTTAATTTCTTCTACTTCTCTTTTACTTAAAATATAAGTTTTTTGCACAATATCACCTCGCTTTCGGCGATATTATTGCATAAAAAAAGAAGTACCGCAAATTACCATTTTAGTAATTTCAGTACTCTTTTCTTTTTGATTTTCTAATTTCCAATATATAATTTTTCTTTTTCAGCCAACTTAATGGCATAAAAGTCAAGTTTGCTACTTTCAAAAATAAATTTAGGAGTATTTGCCAAATTCTCTTTCAATTCTTTAATTATCTTATCTTGATCAATAATTTTATTAGTTAATTCTGCGGTGCCAGAAGTTAAATTATTAATGATTTCGTCTTTTTCACTTAATTGTTTGTTAAGAATTTCAATAGTTGCATTTAATTCATTAATTTTTGTTTCAGTATCATCTGTCTTAGGCTCTTCGGCTGGTTTTTCTTTTTTAGGTAGGCACTCTGCCCACTCTCCCATCGCACACCACAAATTATCTTCTACTCTATGCCAATCATATCCATCTTGAGTTACTATTTCTAACGAATTATAAATACCAGAATTAACGTAACCAATTATCTCACCACTTGGACTAGTCCTTGCTCTTACGTTGTCAGCATTAATTTTAATTTGATTAACATACTCGTTTCTTTCGACTGGACTACCATACCTTTTAGGCTCTACTTCTTTGACATTTTTGAAGTTTAGTCCAAGAGTTTGGATAATATTATAACTATCATCAACAAATAAACAGTCTGTAACCAATTTGCCATTGTTGATGGACCAATAACCAGCATTATCTTTATGCCATCCAGTACCAGTAAATTTACCTTTAGCACACTCAAAATGACAATGATTACCTGTTGCATAGCCTTTCGTTCCTTCTTGATAGAAAACTTCTCCTTGTTTTATAATCTTGCCAACCCATAAGTCTGAAACATCATTATCATGACAAAACATAATGGTCATATAGTCCTTTGTATCATCTGCAAACAATACTGGCTCTATACTCTCTAGCCAGACTTCATTGGCATCCTTAGTATATATTTTTTTTATTACTCCTGTAAATGGAGCGAATAATGAACTTATACCACCATCTAGTCCAGCCTCATCGGTAGCAAAGCAATCAGCATGGGTTCCTTGATGATCACGTTGAGTAATTCTGATTGTTTTGATTGGATACATTGCTTTTTCCATTATTAATCACCTCTTTCAATAATGTTGTCGGTTGGTATTTTAATAGTTGACTCTTCTTGCAACTCTAAAACTTCTGTTTTTAACTTTAAAATGTCTTTTAACTTAATTAAATCTTGACTACCATACATAATAATCCCGGCCAGGAACAACAATTTGATAGCATCAATCAAATTTACATTAGTACCATTGATGTTGGCTACTAAAATGTCTGGATTTAAGTATGATGTTAAGTACATAAGTCCTACACCACCCAGAATACTAACAATTTTAACTAAACCTTCTAAGAATTTCTTTTTGTTGAAATTCTGCTTTAACTTTGCTAAAGTCATTCCTAATAAAACATTAGCTAACATAGTGGCCACTAATCCTATAAATAAATTAAGCACTTTGTTTCAACTCCTTTTCATATTCATCTTCCAATACATGAACCTTTATTTTAATAGCCCCATTTCCGCCCTTATCAATGTATTCTTTGCCAATTGATACTCTTTCACTAAGTGGCAGTTCTTCGCTACATATGGCTATTTTCATGGTGTCTAAGCTGTTTTTTAAAAGTTCACTATGGATAGCTTTGTTATCTTTTTTTATTTCCTTTACTTCTTTATTTATTTCTTTAATATCAGATTTGATTTCATCCTTTATTTCTTTCAATAAAAAATCCCGAATTAAGATTGGGATTTTTAGCATTATTTTTTTTAAAAATTCTTTCACATTTTCATTTTCCTTTCATTTTTTTATAATTCTTTAACGCTCCAATTTCCATTTACATATTTCCAAAGAACAGGGTTATTACTATATCCGAAATATATAAATGAAAAATATGCATTGTTTGTTTTTTGAACAATTGCTCCATTACCAGAGCCATTAATAATTAAAGAAAATAAACTCATTGAATTGGGCGGTACATTATTGCTCTTAACGTATTCTTTAAATGCATCAAGGGAAGCAACTGTTAATTGAGCAAATGGAGCGGTAATATACTTTCTATCGTTTTCCAATTCACTAACCTTTATTGGAATAGAGATTGAGTTTATTGCATCAACTAAATTGTCTTTTTCGTCCGTTTGCAGGTTGGATAAATTTCCAACCTTTTCATCGAAGAATTTTTTTATTAATTTGAAATTTATTGTCATAATATTCTTATTAGAATATTCAACTTATGCAGTACGTACAAAAATGTAGCATGTGAAGTATGGTTGTACATTGTTATGAGGTTGTCCACCACCTTCATCTTCTATAAAGCCACTAGCTGGCCCGTCTGATGCATTGTTCCTTAAAGTACCAACATAACCTCCTGTAGTAGAACCAGAGACTTTAATTTTGTGAGAATGCTTAGGCATCTCATCGATTGTCAAAGTATGCTCTTTTTCTCCACCAGTTTTATTTGCTGCTGAAAAATCACTATCGGCCTCATCAACTCCGACTATCGCTCTACCTTTAGCAATTCTCTCCCAAACTCCACCAAAAACTTCACCTGGATTTTTAGATTTTATACTTAAGTATATACTGCCTACAGGGTATAGTAAATCAACATTTATCATAATGCTGATATTTAATATCTATTTATGCTATTCTTTTCCAAAATGCCATGACTATATAAGGTGGCCTATTCTCGTGTGCTAAAGGTGTATGCATTATTGGATTATTGGCAGTTAACTTGGGACTATTGCTATTAGTTACTCCTGTTTTTAATGAGTAGTAATCAGCACCAGGAGTTGGTTCATAACCGCCAGTAATAGGATCATTGTTACCCTCATTCGGATATATATATGTCGGAGGCAATTCTTCTTTTGTCAATTTATGAGCTTTTTCTCCACCTGTTTTACCTATTTGATTATAATCAGAATCGTTTGGATTATATCCTACAGGAAATTTTCCTTCAGCAATTCTCTCCCAGGTAAAACCTAAAAAGTTCGAATGATCTAAAGCATCAAAAAAGACCTCTACTTTGTTAAGTGGAAAGGCCTCTACTAATAATTTTGGATTAAGCATAAATATCACCGAGATGACCAGATATTAAATATCTGTCACCTCTTTTCCTGTTATAGTTGAAGGTTCTAAATATAAACCTCCTGTCTGTCTGTCTGTCTGTCTGTCTGTCTGTCTGTCTGTCTGTCTAAGGATAAACTTTTAGACATAGCTAAGTCAATATCTTTCATCATATTTTTCCTTTCTTTTTTAGTTTGTTATTATTGGAACTATTTTCCAATGAGAAGAATTCCAAGCTTCTGCGGTCGTAATTGCTGTTGTACATTCATATATTGCATGATTTTTAATTACCATATCTCCAACCGCATAAGTTTTGGTTGCATCATAAGTATCTGTGTTTAAGCCGAGAGCTGTTCTCAAACTTAATATTTCACCTGTTAAATTACTTGCAGCATCTTGTGTTAGAATACCTTTTATATCTTCTACAGTAGCTGCTACCTGATTTAAGCAAGACTCAAAAATATTTGTTATATCAGGTGTTTGAATTGCTTGAATTACAATTCCACAATCAGTTGTTTTGGCACGTGTATCTTCAAGCATCGAACTTGTTATTTTATCTATTTCTTGAGCTACATTTATATTGTATAGTCTCAGTTCATAAATATTTGAATTACGCGTTAATGTCGGAGGAACAGGAGACGTAGCGTATTCACCGCTTAAAACATCAACAGATATTTTTCTATTTTCTTTATCAAAACGTAAAACAATACTGTCTATTCTAGACTGTGATGCATCCGATAAATCAATATTTATTACTTTATCTGATAAATTTTGATAAAAATAACCATTTATTAGTGCTGTTCCTTTTTTTAATGTAATTGACATATTATCATTAGCAACAACTTGCAATTCATCATTAAATACACCATTCGTAAATAATTTAGAAAAAAAAGAAGCGATAAAATCGCTCTTGTATTTTCTATCACCATTGTTTGATGGAAAGAAACCTGATTCTTCCATTTTTATCACCTCTAATCTAATTCAAAATCTTCGGCAAGTGGTTGTCCAAAAGTTGGATAAATTTCTCTCTTGCCATTTTCTATTACCTCTTCAACTTCGGTAATTCTTAAAGACTGTCTAACATTACAATTTTCAACTTCAATATCAACAATATCACCTAAATCCCATTTGTTTTTATAATCGTTTCCGGATGCAGTAACTTCAATGGATTCTTCTCCAGAAGACAATTTTTCTTCGCCTTTTGTTGTCAAAATGTTCTTATATTCTGTTGATGTCAAATTTGTATTACTCTCATTCTTGGCATCTACGAAGACCTCAACCAAATCAAATCCGGAAGCATCTCCATCCTTAATTTCGACAAGTACTCTATCACTACCCTCTCCGACTCCTCCAACAAGAACATAATTACATTTATTAACAGATGTAGATAAATAGTTTGATTTTTCACAATTTTTTCTTAATGTAGAAAAACAATATTTTTCATTTATAGACTGAGAACTAGTTCTGTCCAGACCAACATAATTCTCAAATCTAAAAACTTTATTCTGTATATTTGGAACAATTCTAAAGCCAACATTCCCATATTTTGATAATTTGCATAGATACTTATACAAATTTTTATAACTACATTGAAATTCAATCAATTTACTCTCTAAAGTAGTTTCCTCAACTTCAAACTCTGATGATAATGGCGTTACCTCACTCAATAATTTTTTTTGTGCATCAATGACGTTTCCTTTGAAATTTATTGTCTTTTTAATGATTCGCCTATTTGTTAGATAAGAAAGAAATTTTCCAGACACAGACAGCTGAACATTCTTCCCATCATCTGTCAATTCAACAGTGTCTATAATACCAGCTTCTGTGTAATCTTGCCGAATAATAATTCTATCTTTTTCAAACAATAAACTTAAATTATTTTCGTAAGGAGCAACAACTAATTCAAATTCTCCTGATTCATAATATTTTCTTCGCCATCTAAGTGAGATAAATTGATCAATAACTCCTAGTAGTTCCAAATTTTTATCAAAAACATATAAAGCCTCATTTTCTGAATACTCAACCTCTCTTGATACTTGGCATAACATGATAGGAACATTACCATTTTTTAATTTACTACTAGTAATGACATAATAATTATTCGCAAAAACTAAACCATAATAAATAACATTATTTAACAGTTTATCTTCATTTTGCCATTCATCTCCATTCAAGGAAGATAATATAGTTCCATTGTATCCAGCTGCTACAAACATACCATTACCATATCTAGACCTTATCAGATATGAATTGGTGTTGGAAGTTTGTTTTGTCCAATTAACACCATCTTTTGAAGTAAGAATTATCCCATCAGCACCAGTTATAACAAATAAATTTCTTCCAAATGTAATACCAACTAATTTTTTTGTTGTTCCGGCATCAATAACTTTCCAATTATCTAAATCAGAAGATATTAAAATTGTGCCTGTAGAACCAACTGCAACATATTTACCATTTCCATATGCAATATCCATTATAGACATATTCTCTGGACCGACATGCTTAAAGTCATGCCTTATTATTTCATCTCCATTTATCGTTTCAAAGAATTGTACTACTGTATAATTTCTTATTCCGGTAGAAATGTTGTAATTGTAATATCCAGTTATTAAAACAAAGCGATTATTTACAAATTTGCAAGTATTCGAATTCATAGAGAAATTTTCACCAGTGTCTAGGATTTTATATTCCCATTCTGCACCATCTTTTGAAACCAAGAAATACGTTTTATCTGTAGAACCAGAATTTCCAGATACAACAAATAAATCATTTCCATATGCTAAATTTTCTGTAGAAGAAATTTTATCAGCATCAAAATTATAGTCATGCCAATTGATTAAATCGTCACTATATGCAATACCGCAAGGTGATGAATGAGCAAACCAAAATTTACCTTCAGCATAAATAATATCTTTACCATTTCCTGGTATATTTGTATCTCTATATTCCCATTTCATTATATTGCCTCATAATATAAAGAATAATTAACTTCAGCTGTTAAATTCTCTATACCTTCTTCAGCTAATATCTTAAAATAATTTTGTCCTGGTTTTAATTGAAGATATTTTGTTCCAAAAAGTAAGTAGTTATTTATATTTTTTTCTAGACCATCTCTTTTTAATATGATGTTTTTATTATTTATTTCTGTAGTTATTATAATTTCATCACCTATTTTCAATTCAAAATCTAATGTTAATATTTCTTGAGTTGCAATATTTTTAACAGAAGGTTTTTTTACTTTACCAGTCGCAATAAAATGAATATTTAATCCAGATTCTATTTTTGTTGGATTAAGTATTTCAACAGTCATATTATTATTTTTCTTGTCAAATTCCAAACCATCAGATGGTATTTCTAAAGGAAATTCTATTCCACCTTCCCATGTTGCTATGGAAAGATTAGTTTCCTCAACATCTGTAAAATATGGATTGAATGCTATTAAAGAAATTGTAAAGTACCTTACTGGACCAGTTTTTTCAATATCCACTTTTTCAACTCGGCACTTTATTTTTGCAGAAAAATCATCTTCATAATAGAAAAGTGTTCCTTCGTCATTATCAGGAAAAACATTATATAATTGCTGACGTCTTTCAACAAACTTATCTTTTATATAACCATATATGATTATATTTCTTTTATTAACGCTTCTACCTACATATAATGATCCTATTCCAAAGGCTGAACTGATTCCATATAGTTCAGAATTTTTCTCGTGTATTCCATCATAATCAGATAAAAAAAAGGGAAACTTGTCTGTAAGCTCGATTTTGTTTCCAAAAGAATTTTCATATATTATTTTTTCCATAGTTACCCTCTTTTCAATTTCCAAATTAATTTTCTCATTTCATTTCTAGCTTGACGTGCAGTATCTGCTGGTCCAACGTATTTCGAATAATTATTAATATTAATTGTTGGATTAAACTCAGCATTTTTTTCATCGTTTAAATTTTCATCATATGGAGTATTTCTTGAATTTGAATTTAATGGAATTACTTTAGTTTGATTATTTTGTTGAAGTAATAATTCTGGTCCTGCTTCCGCAACAATAGCGGCACCATTCAACAATGTACCACCATTTGCCAAATAAGGAATTTTTCCAATTTTTTTAATATTTATTCCAATTTTTTTACCACCAATTTCAGGAACCCAGTCAGGGACATCAAATGAGACCTTATTTAAACCTTCTATTAAGAAATTTAAACCATCTATTACTATATTCAATAAGCCTATTACACCATTTAGTGGAGCTTTTGCTATTGCTAAGAATGAATTAAATATTCCAGAGAATATATTCTTAATACCATTCAGTGCTAATTCCCAGTCTCCAGTAAATACTCCTTTAACAAAATCTATAACACCTGAGAATATTTGTATTATAGCATTATAGTAATTTTCACAATTGGCCATAAATGCATTTAATACATTACCTATTAGTCCAAAGGAATTTGTCCAGTCCGTTTGAAAAATACCTGTAATGAATTCATCTATACTTGCAAATAAGTTTTGAATATAAGTCCAACCACTTATTATTGCATTTTTGAAGTTTTCATTTGTATTCCACAAATAGATTAGACCGGCAACTAATGCAGCTACAGCGGCAATAACTAGAACAATTGGATTTGCGGCTAAAAAGCTCAATGCGGTAGAAACTCCAGAAATTGCAATTTTTCCGAGTGCCATAACACCATTTAAGCCAGCCTGGGCCAACCTTAATGATTTTGTTGCTGCAGCTGCAACACCTTTTTTCATGGCATTTAATCCCATTGCTACAGTTTCATTTGTAAACAAATTAATAATATTACTTATACTACCGGCTAACTTGCCCATAATCAATAATAAAGGGCCAATAGAGGCCACTAATAGACCAATAGTGACAATAGTATCCTTTGTGCCATTATCAAGGCTGTCA
>ERZ779829.394-NODE-394-length-19777-cov-2.408731_pt1 | contig 19777 bp, 17 predicted proteins | sample MGYA00511562_ERZ779829 | MGnify/ENA primary metagenome ERZ779829 (study PRJEB29588, sample SAMEA2151677) | human gut metagenome | biome: human gut; feature: human-associated habitat; material: faeces | place: Denmark | collected 2008/2010 ... | reverse complement strand
TCTGAATTAACAGGCTGGTCAGGATTAGTGGGAATGAAATCCTGAGGAAGAGCATATGTCTTATTGGCAATAAGTACTCCGTCAATATAAGTTGCGCCATTAATTTCCTGAATCTGGAAGCCTTTAGAAGTAGTACCTTTGGAAACTGTATTACCAGATGGAACTACAGGTGGTGCAAATTCAGAACTGTCAGATGAAGCAGAGACTGATGTTGCATCTGACATAATTGAAGAAGAAGTATCAGTTGATGAAACTTCTTCACTTGTACTTTCATTCTCTTTTGTCTGTGTTGATTCTTCAACCTTGGCAGTTGTAGATTCCCCATTCTTATCTGTTTTCTTAGACTTAGAACAGCCTTTCATAGAAACTGATATTATTACAATAATAATGATAAGTAAAGCAGCCGCTGCACAGGCGAGAATAATACGGTTTCTTCTTACCTGACGCTGTCTGCGAGTCAATCGTCTTTTAGTCATGATGAATTAATTCCTTTCAATTAAATTATTCAAAAGTAATTATTGCATTGTTTACTGGATATTTCAAGGATAAATGTGATAATATGTTTACTATATTGATATGTGAAAAGCGAGGACTAATATGTATACCAAAGAACAGTTAAAGAAGCAGTTAGAGAATATGGGTTAACAGGAAATGAGACAATTCTTATTCATTCATCTATGAAATCTATCGGCGAAGTTGCAGGCGGGGCAGATACAGTGCTTGATGCATGGATTGAATATTTCGGACATGGACTTTTACTTCTTCCTACACATACATGGAAGAATATAAATTCGGACTCACCTGTATATAATCCTAAAGAAACACCATCATGTGTCGGACTGCTTACTAATATGTTTCTTAAAAGAGATGGAGTAATAAGGTCGCTTCATCCTACACACAGCATGGCAGGAATTGGAAAGAAAGCGGCAGAATATCTGGCGGGTGAGGAGAACAACAATACACCGTGTACACCAGGCGGATGTTATGACAGATTAAGAAGCTGTGGAGGAAAAGTTCTGCTTGTTGGAGTAGGACATGAGCGCAATACATTTATCCATAGTGTTGAAGAGGTACTTAATGTACCACACAGATTATCAGATAAGCCGATGAAGTTACAGATTGTAATGCCTGATGGCAGCATTAAGGATTCATATATGAGAAAGCATTACAACGCAGACCAGCCTCACATATCAGAGGATTTCGTTAAGCTTAATCAGGCATTTCTTGACTGTAAGGCTGTGCGTGAAGTGACATTTGGTGACGCAGAGAGCCTGCTGTGTGATGCACAGGCGGTGTTTGAAGTTGTAAGGCATGTCATTGCACCAGACCCTGAATGTATTGTGACGAGCAGTTCAATTCCAAAGGAGCGCTGGGAAGCACTTGTTAAGTAGTAATGTTTTCTGAGCAGTACTGCATCGCAAAATCTATAAATAACTGGGCACTGTGGCTCAAGAAATTCCCCTTCTTCCATACGATTCCGATATTAACATCAATCGGTGGGTCAAGGGGGATTCCTTTATATTTCTTGAAATGAGGCAGCATATCTGAGAAAAGGAAACAACCGCAGCTTCCGTTGTCAATGAATTTCAATGTAGTATATAACTGGCTGCTTCGCATAATAATTCTCGGGTTAAGCTTTAGCTGGTCAAATCTGTTTTTCAAAAGCTCATTCTGCACAGAGTCCACATTAAACATAAGCAGATTCTCATCTCTGAAGTCTTCAATTGTCATACATTTTTTCTTAGCCATAGGATGTTTCTTAGAGACAACGTACATAAGCTGTTCTTTAGCAAGAATACAGCTTTCGAATTTATCTATATTAAATTGCTCCATATTAACAATTGCAAGGTCAAGCTTTTCATCCTGTACGAGATCACATGCACGCACAGAGCCGAATTCATCGAGCTCTGTCTGGATATCAGGATGATTCTGTTCAAATGCATTAAGTACTTCAGGGAAAAAGATTGTACTGAACATAGGTGGTATTCCTATCTTAAGAACTGGAACACGGTTGCCTAATTCTAAGAATTCATTCTGCATTTCTGTACTGTGTTTTAGCAGGTCTTTAGCTTTTTCATAAAATGTCTCACCGGCACTTGTTAGTTCCAGATGATTACCATTTCTTGCAAAAAGAATAATATTAAATTCAGCCTCGAGGTCTTTAATGGCAATCGAGATTGTAGGCTGCGTCACAAAAAGCTCTTCTGAGGCTTTGGTTATGCTGCGGGTGCGGCATGCAGTGCAGAAATATTTTAACTGATTAAGTGTCATAGCGCGCTTCCTCCTGTTAAATGTTGCAAAAATCAGTGCATTTTATACATATATTTTAGCATAAAAATTTTTTATTGAAACATAAAAATCGTTAAATTGTTTTTTTGCGAGAACAGAATTATACTTTAGTTACATTAAAGATGAGTCCGGACAGAAAGTTAATTAATAATATGTGAAAGGGGGAACGTTATGTCTCAAACCACAATAACATTACTGTTTTTATTGTTTGCTGTAGTCAGTTTCATACTTGAAAAGATTCCGCTGGGGCTTACAGCTACAATAGTTGCACTTGGTCTGAATCTTACCAACGTACTTACGGTAAAGGAAACATTTGCAGGATATGTAAACAGCAATGTAATACTGTGTGTCGGAATGTTCGTAGTCGGACAGGCACTATTTGAAACAGGTATGGCTAATAAAATCGGAGGTATTGTTACTAAATTTGCCAAATCTGAAAAGATACTTATTATTGCGATAATGTTAATCGTAGGAATTATGTCAGGGTTCCTTTCTAATACGGGAACAGCAGCAGTACTTATCCCTGTTGTCTGTGGAATAGCAGATGAATCAGGATATTCAAGAAGCCGTCTGTTAATGCCTCTGGTATTCGCAGCAGCACTTGGGGGAAACCTTTCAATAATTGGAGCACCGGGAAATCTTATGGGTGTAAATGCTCTTGAAGAATTAGGGCTTTCAACAAGCTTCTTCATGTATGCACCGATTGGAATACCAATGCTTATATGTGGAATTATCTATTTCATTGTAATAGGCTGCAGGCTTCTTCCAGATAAGAAGGTTATTACAGAGGATGCCACAGAGCAGACAAAAGATTTCAGCAATGTTCCAAAATGGAAACAGGCAATGTCACTTATTGTGTTAATTCTTGTTATTCTTGCCATGATATTTGAGGATAAGATAGGAATTAAGATACAGGTTTCAGCATGTCTCGGAGCAGTAATACTTGTTCTTGCAGGTGTTATATCTGAGAAGGAAGCGCTGAAGTCAATTGATTTAAAGGTTGTACTGTTATTCGGTGGTTCACTTGCACTTGCAAGTGCTCTTGAAAAAACAGGAGCAGGAACACTTATAGCAGATAAGATTGTTGGAATTATGGGTTCTAATCCAAGTCCTATAGTTCTTTTGCTTGTGATATTCGTAGTCACATGTGTACTTACGAACTTCATGTCCAATACAGCAACAACAGCGCTTATGGTTCCAATTGCCGTATCACTGGCAGAGAGCCTTAACGCAGATCCAAGAGCGGTAGTAATTGCTACAGTTATTGCCGGATCATGTGCATACGCAACACCAATCGGAATGCCGGCTAACACAATGGTAGTTGGCGTTGGCGGATATAAGTTCAAGGATTATGTAAAATCAGGACTTCCGCTTATACTCGTATCGTTTGTGCTGTGTATGATTTTGTTACCAATATTATATCCGTTCTATCCATAGGAGAAGAATGGGTCAGCAAAAGTAAATATATGTCTGCATTATAAAGCATGCAGGTAGAAGAAAGGAACAGGTATTTATATGAACAAAGAAGAGAGCGTAAAGCTGATGACAGACAAGATGGCTAAATTTGTTGGCCATATCGGTAAAAAGTTACCAGATGATGTAATTGCAAAGCTTGAGGAGCTTGCAGCCCAGGAAACAGCACCACTTCCTAAGGTTTTATATGAGACAATGACTAAGAATCAGGGACTTGCAGTATCACTCGACAGACCTAGCTGTCAGGATACAGGTGTATTACAGTTCTGGGTTAAATGTGGAACTAACTTCCCGCTTATTAATGAGCTGGAGGGATTGTTAAAGGAAGCTGTTGTACAGGCAACATTTGCAACACCATTAAGACATAACTCTGTTGAAACATTTGACGAGTACAACACTAAGAGAAATGTTGGTAAGGGAACTCCGACAGTATTCTGGGATATCGTTCCTAATGACGACCACTGCGAGATATATTCATACATGGCAGGCGGCGGCTGTACACTTCCAGGTAAGGCAATGGTTCTTATGCCAGGTGCAGGTTATGAAGGAATAACAGATTTCGTACTTGACCAGATGACAAGCTATGGACTTAATGCATGTCCTCCACTTCTCGTAGGCGTAGGCGTTGCAACATCTGTTGAGACAGCAGCACTTCTTTCTAAGAAGGCACTTATGAGACCAATCGGTTCACATAATGAGAATGAAAATGCAGCTAAGATGGAGAAGTTACTTGAAGACGGAATCAATGCTATCGGACTTGGACCTCAGGGTATGGGCGGTAAATTCTCCGTTATGGGAGTTAATATTGAAAATACAGCAAGACATCCATCAACAATTGGTGTAGCTGTAAATGTAGGTTGCTGGTCACACAGAAGAGGTCATGTAATATTTGATAAAGACTTAAATGCAGTATGTGATACACATTCAACAATAGACCTGAACGCATAGGAGGATTAGAAAATGGTAGAAATCAGAGGCGATAAAAAGGTTCTTGTTACACCAGTAAGTGCAGAGGACTTAAAGGATATTAAGATTGGTGACATTGTATGGCTTGACGGAGATTTAATGACATGCCGTGATGTTGCACACAGAAGACTTGTAGAATATGGAAGAGAGCTTCCTTATGATATTAAGGACAAGGCAATATTCCATGCAGGTCCTATCGTAAGAAAGATTGAAGGAACAGAGAATGATTATGAGATGGTATCTGTAGGACCAACAACATCAATGCGTATGGAGAAATTCGAATACGAATTTACTAAGCAGACAGGTGTAAGAGTAATTGTAGGAAAAGGTGGAATGGGTCCTAATACAGAGAGAGCATGTAAGGAATTTGGTGCTATCCACTGCGTATTCCCTGCTGGATGTGCTGTAGTAGCAGCAACAGAGGTTGAAAGAATTGCTGAGCATCACTGGGATGAGCTTGGTATGCCAGAAACATTATGGTGCTGTAAGGTTAAGGAATTTGGACCGCTTATAGTATCAATAGATGCTAATGGTGACAACCTCTTTGAACAGAATAAGGTTACATTCAATGAAAGAAAAGAAGAAGCCAAGAAGGCAATATATCCTAATGTCAAATTCATAAAATAAATATACATAAAAACAGGGGCGGCAGACCTTTATGGTCTGTCGCCCCAACTCCTTTATACGGAATATTATCTTATACCAAAGATAAGGTACAGTAAATTGTAGTTATAGAACATTACTGCTGCAACGAGTGAAACAGTAGACATAATCTTGATAAGGATATCAAGAGATGGTCCTACAGTATCCTTTAATGGATCACCTACAGTATCACCAACAACGGCTGCATCATGTGCTGGAGAGCCTTTGCCCTGTCCTTCAATAGCACCTGATTCGATGTACTTTTTACCATTATCCCACGCACCACCAGCGTTACCTGTAAAGATGGCAAGCATGATAGCTGAAAGAGTAGCACCGATAAGAAGACCGCCTACGAAGTAAGGTCCGAAAAGGAATCCGGCAATTACAGGGAAGATGATTGAGATGATAGCTGGCATACGCATTTCTTTTAATGCACCCTGAGAAGATATCTCAATACATGTCTTATAGTCTGGTTTAGCCTTTCCTTCAAGGATACCAGGAATGTCTCTGAACTGTCTTCTTACTTCTTCAACCATTTTACGGGCAGCATTGGCAACGGCTTCAATAAGCATACCTGAGAACAGATATGGAAGAGCACCACCAACTAAAGCACCGGCAAGAATAAGCGGGTTAGTGAAGTTAAGGTCGAGGCTGCTTCCCTCTGGCTGGAATGCATAAAGGAAACTAACCATAAGTGAAAGTGCTGCAAGTGAAGCTGAACCGATAGCAAAGCCTTTACCGATGGCAGCAGTTGTGTTACCAACGGAATCAAGCTTATCAGTAATTTCTCTTACCTCAGGTTCGAGCTCTGACATCTCTGCAATACCACCAGCATTATCAGAGATTGGTCCATAAGTATCAACAGAAACAGTTGCTGATACGAATGAAAGCATACCTACGGCAAGTGAAGACATAGCAATACCGAACATGCCTGAAACTGCGTATGAAACATAAGTTGTAATACCTAAAATAATAAGTGGATACATACAAGACTTCATACCAACTGAAAGACCCTGTGTGATAGTTAAAGCTGCACCTTCCTTAGAAGCCTGTGCAATTGTCTGTGTTGGCTTGTAATCATAACTTGTATAGTATTCTGCGATACCACCGATGATAACACCACTCACTACGCCAAGTGAAGCAGCAATCCAAGGTGATATGAAACCAATGTTAAATCCTGCAACCTTAAGAATATCTGCATTCTCGCCATTGAATAACAGATATGTAGCAACGAATCCGCCGATAATTGTAATTCCGGCAGCACTCCATGTTGAGATATTAAGATCTCTGTGAGGATTATCAGAACCATTCTTTAAGAGAACATAAGCGATACCAAGAATAGATGCGATAAGTCCGATTGCAGCGAATACAAGTGGGAAATACATCATCTTAGAGAGCATTTCGTCTGAAACTTCAAGGTTATTAGCTACATTTGAAAGGTAAAGACTTACCGCAAGAATAATTGCTGAAGATATAGCTCCAACAAATGATTCAAGAAGGTCAGAACCAAGTCCGGCAACATCACCTACATTATCACCAACGTTATCTGCGATAGTGGCAGGATTTCTTGGATCATCTTCAGGAATGTGTGCTTCTGTCTTACCAACAAGGTCAGCTCCCATATCAGCTGCCTTAGTATATATACCGCCACCAACACGGTTAAACATAGCAACAATAGAGCAGCCAAGTGCGTAGCATGAAAGACACTGTGTGAATACATGAGCACCACGGAGAGCCTCAATGTCAAGCATGTTAAGACCAAATCCAAATATGATGTATACAAGGAAAAGTCCTAAAAGTGCGAAACCGCCAACGCAGAGACCCATAACTGAGCCACCTTTTAAAGCTACCTTAAGTGTTGAACCAATGTTCTTAGTGTTGCGGGCTGTATTAGAAACTCTTACATTAGCGTAAGTAGCAATCTTCATACCTACCCAGCCTGCTGATGCACTCATGATAACACCAATCATGAAACATACAGATGGCTCCCAGCTGAATTCTCCATACTGGACAGTGAATATAGCTGCAAATGCGATTGCAATAATAACAACTACTACTGCAATGATTTTGTACTCGTATGTAATAAATGCGTTAGCACCAACTCTTATGGCTGCTGCGATTTCTTTCATACGGTCAGTTCCTTCATCAAGTTTCTTAACACCGATGAAGTTGAATGCTGCATAACCGAGCGCAAGCAGGGCTGCAACGATGACTAGAATTAATAAAGCTTCCATGTTTTTCTCCTCGTTAAAAAATTATGTCCGTTACGCGTGCCTGTAGAGATAATAAATGTGGCGTCATTTATTATCATACTTCAAAACACCAACTTGTTAAAGTTTACTAAAAAACATTATGAAAGTCAAATTGAATTATGCATATTCACTATATAATTATGTTAAATTATTTAATGAAAGCGATAGGGGCACAATTGCTTAATTATTAAGAATAAGATATAATTAATGCTTAAATAAGGCACTATATATAAAATTAATTGAAAGGATAGTTTACCCTATGAAAATGAAATTAAGAAAATTAATGCAGCAGGCTGCATCATATATCGAGATTGTATTATCTGCATTTTTACTGATGGTTATAATATTTCTTGCAGGGGAATTTATTGTCGAAAGCGTGATGGGGATAGGATATGATAACGCCACGCTTGAGTATTTTCTTGAAAAAGTTATGACATTTGCAATTGGAGTTGAGTTTGTAAAGATGCTCTGCACTCATACTCCGGGTACGGTTATTGAAGTTCTGCTTTTTGCTATTTCAAGACAGATGATAGTAGGACATGTATCAGGTTTTGAGGTACTGGCTGGGGTGGCTGCAATTGCGGGATTATTTGCAACACATAAGTTTCTTTACGCTAAATCATTTGGAACTGAAGAGAAAGAAGAAAAACAAGATAAGTAGAAAAGGAAGTCTAAAAATGTATAGTTCATTTTCAAAGAAGTTTAGGCAGATTAAACCTTACGATAATTATAATGTCACAGATGTGCCATGGCATGAGGCTATGGTGGCAGGTAATGGAAGGCTTGGCGTGCTTGAATCATGTGCGCCTATAGAGGACAGTCTTATATATCAGAATGTTGAATTTGTCATGCCATGGGAAGAGCCAAGACATGTGCCTTACGATGTTACAGCACAGTTAGATGAAGCCAGACAGTCAGTTATTAATTTTGATGATACATGGAATATACATGATAGAAAAAGAACGAATATGTACTGTTATCATCCAGGCCATATGATAAGACTGACACTTGAAGGAGAGCCGGATATTTCTGGTTACAGAAGATGGACAGATTATAAGACTGGTACAATAAATACTACATTTAAATCAGACGGAGCTTCTGTTTCAAAAAGTACATATGCATCGAGAAAACAGAATGTAATTATAACTAAAATAATATCTGAAAAGTCTGTGAATATGTCGATATCAACAGATGATTTTGAGTCTATGCCGAAATTCGGAGTTCAGAAGAACAATATCCCTGCGCCTGAAAGAAATATGCTGTATTCAAGATTTGTAAGAGGTAACATAATAGGTACGGTTGTGCATTATCCTGAATATGAGGGAAGTGAGCTTGCAAAGGGTGGATTTGCAGGTGTTACAAGGATATTGACAGATGGTGATATGAGGGTTTCATCAAAGCCTAAAGACATCCGGGCGTACACTTGCATTGATGAGAATGCGCCGGTTATTAATATATCACATGCAGAGAGTATAACACTTATAACTTACACAGACTGGACAGATGATTTGGGGGAATATTGTGAGTTCAGGGACAGAGTTAATGGCAAGGATACATTTGCACTGGTAGACAAATGTATTAACAAAGTTAACAGTGTCAATATAACGGAAGAACCGGTAAGCTTAGAACATAAGAATATAGAGCTTAAGCTTGACGGCGGATATTTTTGCGAGTCTGCTAATGAAGAACTGCTTGACTTGCAGAAAAATGAATATGACATTATGCCTCATCTGCTGGAAAAATTATATTATAACGGTCTGTATGGAATGCAGGCATGCGCAGGAACGACAGCACCAAGACTCAGCGGCTTGTGGGTTGGTGAGTGGAATCTGTTGTGGAGAAGTGCGTACACAATGGATGCCAATGTTAATATTCAGGTTTCGGGAATGAATGGCTCAGGGTTGTATGAAGCAGGTGTTGGTTATATGTGGTTTATTCTGCGGCAGATACCTGACTGGGTTAACAATGCAGCAATGGTGTATGGAATGAAGGATGCAGTGCTTATTCCGGTTAATACTGATGGACACAGGGCAATGATGGTAGAGTACGATATTAATTATCCATTCCAGTACTGGAATGCCGGTGCTGGCTGGATGCTTATTCCTATTTATGAATTCTTACAGACTTACGGCGACGCTGTGATAACAACTTTTGATGCGTCGCTGATTAAGATGTACGGCAAAGATACATTTGATGTAAGAAAAGATGTATATGAGCCACTTCTAAAAAAAGCCTATAATTTCTGGAAACAGATAGGAAATCCTGAGTATTATACAGATACAGACGGTAATGCAAGGTATGAGAAGGGAAAATGCAGCCTTAATGCGGGGGAGCATTATCTTATTATTCCATCATTTTCACCGGAGAATAAGCCTCTTGGATATCATAGTGCGATTACTGCCAATGCAGCAATGGATATCTCTGCGGCTAAAGATGTAATTAATATGTATATTGAGATGATTAATAAAGAGATGGCTGAAGAGAATAGGACTGCAGCAATGCAGGCTGTATCAGAGGCGGAAGCACTCTTAAGATTGTTACCTGATTTTATGTATGATGAGTCAGGTGCAGTTAAGGAATGGTCTATGAAGGAGTATGGCGAGAACAATGCACACAGGCATATAAGCCATCTTTATCCGGCATGGCCGACTTTGCAGACTCAGCATGATAGTAAGTTAGCAGCTGCGTGTCGTCAGGCAGTTATTAACAGAAACCATGAGAATAAAGGAAAAGATGATACCGCTTCACATGGCTGGATACATAAGGCGTTAGTAGAGGCTCGTCTTAAAAATGCAGATGCTGTATATGATACGCTTAATCTGCTTGTGCACAGTGACATATTTTACACAACATTATTTACAGACCACAATACTGACAGGAGCAAAGGTGTATATTGTACAGATACTGCATTTGGACTGGTTGGAATTATTAATGAAATGCTTATATATTCGGATGAACACACAATTGAACTGCTTCCGGCATGGTCAGACAAGCTTGGAAGCGGCATGGTTAAGGGACTTCGTACAAGATGCGGAATAACTATTGATGAACTTAAGTGGGATGTTGATAAGAAGAAAGTGTATGTAAGTCTTGACTGGGGTAAGACTGAAGGTATTAATGTTGTATGCAGAAATTATGAAATTGAAAAAATCGGACATGAAAGGTAGAATTGATGATAACTACAACTTTATGTTATATAGAGAAGGACGGGAAGTATCTTATGCTTCACAGAGTGAAAAAGCATAATGATATTAATGAAGGTAAATGGATTGGAGTAGGCGGACATGCTGAGAATCAGGAGACTCCTGAGGAATGTCTTGTGCGTGAGGTAAAGGAAGAAACAGGTCTTATGCTTACTTCATACAGATTCCGCGGGCTTGTAACATTTATAAGTAATGAATGTGAGCCAGAGCTTATGTGTGTATTTACGGCAGATGGCTTTACAGGTGAGCTTATTGAATGTGATGAAGGAGAACTGGCTTGGGTTGATAAAGAAGAAGTTCCCGAGCTTCCGACATGGGAGGGTGACAGGGTATTTCTTAACCTTCTTCTTTCGGGGGAGGAGAGATTTTTCTCGATAAAGCTTAAGTATGAAGGCAGCAGACTTATGGAAAAACAGGTCAATCTGTATTAAAATACAGGTTTGAATATATTCAAGAGCCAAGTGGATGTCCAAAAAGTCCGCGCAGGTATAACCGATTGGACCTAGAAGCGAATAGAAGGTAAGTGAAAGTCCAAATCGACTGCGAGAAAGTGGCAGATTGGACATCGAGATAGAGAAAAGGCATCTCTTGAAAAGTTTATTGTTTATGTTAAAAAGAAAAATGAGGGCATTTGGATTGCAAGGGATTAACTTGCAATTCAAATGCCCTGATTGGTTATACACGATTTTTAATATTTAATTACTTAGGTCTTACAGTAAGTCTCTTGATAAGCCCATCTTCTGTTACTTCACGGACTGTAGCGATGGCGATGATGTTGTAACCGCCGAAGTTAGCGATGAATTCTGCCTGGGTAGAATTCACAACTTCACCATCTAAGATAGAGTATTTGCGGAAGCCGAACTTGTTACGGAAGAACATGTTGATAGCTTCACGTCCATATATATGATATTCGTTCTGGGCTGCTGAGTTAGTACAATAATCATTGATTATTCCGTCTGGAGAAAAGAGATTGGCAAGTCCTGCGTAATCTTTGTTTTCCATTGCTTCTACATATTTTTCAATTGCTGTCATGTTTAATGCCCTCCTTAATTAATATACTTTCTCTGTGTTTAATAATGCGTCTGTTCCACCATCAACGAACATGATATTTCCATTGACGCCTCTTGCTGAATCTGAAGCAAGGAATACCATAACCTCAGCAATTTCCTCTGGAGCCATGAGGCACTCCTGACCGTACTTGGTTGGGATAGGAAGGGCATTAAGAGCCATCTTTGCTGTAGTGCTCATTGTTGCAGTCATGGCTGTGTGTACATTACCAGGAGCAACAGCATTTATACGGACACCATTGGCAGCCCATGTTGCAGATACACGGCGTACCCATCTTGCAAGTGCGTATTTAGTAGAAACATAAAGACTGTTTCCTACTGAAAGGTTAGTGCTGTCCATAGAAGAAATAAGGCTTAATACACGCTTTTCATCACCGATGTTATTAAGAAGATCAACGATATCCTTACGGCCTGCACCCTGTGAAATTGTGTTAGAAACAGTTACAACACAGCTTCCGTGCCTCTTCTTTAAAAGGTCATATACACCATTTGCAACGGCTACTGTTCCGAAGTAGTTAAGAGAGATAATGAGTCCAAGATTACCGCATGCGCCTGAAACACCAGCGTTGCATATCATTCCGTCAAGTCCGTCAGGGCACATAGTATGTAACTGATCAACAGCAGACTGTCTGCCTTCCTGCGATGCAAGGTTTACGCAGATGTCACCGTCTTTAAGATCAATATTAATTACCTTATGTCCCTGCTGTATTAACAATTCTTTAGTTTTCGCACCGATACCGCTTGAGGCACCAGTAATAGCATAGATTCCCATAGTATTTCTATTCCTCCTTGTTTTTCGAAGAAAAATCCGAACCCTTCAGGTGAGGAGAGGGATTTTCCTCCTTGTTTTTTGCTTATGAGCTTATTATAATTAGAACTGATATTTTTTAAATATCCAAAACACATATATAACAGGAGACCAGATTTGCTTACATATGATTTAGATAAACGCGGAAACAAAACAATGTACGAATATCTGTATGAACTGATTAAGGAAGATATATCTGACGGGAAGCTTAAGGCTGATGAGAAGCTGCCATCAAAGCGAGGGTTTTCACAGCATTTGCAGATAAGTGTCAAGACGGTGGAGAACGCATATGAGCAGCTTCTTCTGGAAGGTTATATCCGATCTGAGGAAAAAAGAGGGTATTATGTTAATAAGATTGCCGTGGTTACAGGTGGTGCACCAGGGTATGCTGCTCCTGTGAAAAGATTCCAGGAGGAGACTTATCTTGCTGATTTGACGGCAAATAATATCCGGTATGATAGATTTCCATTTGCTACATGGGCAAAGGTTATGAGGGAAACCCTGACCGATTATAACACTTCTCTTCTTAAGATTGTACCTTTTAACGGTGTGCTGCAGCTTCGTGAAGCAATTGCAGACCATCTTAACAGATACCGTGGAATGCAGGTTTCAGCAGACCATATTATTATAGGAGCCGGAACGGAATATCTGTATAACAGGTTGTTACAACTCTTAGGTCCAGATGTGAAGTTTGGTGTTGAGAATCCCGGATACCGTAAGATTACCAAGATATATGATGAAAATGGTGTGGACTGGGATTATGTTAATATTGATGATAAGGGTATGAAAGTCGATGAACTTAGAATGAAAGACATAAATGTAGCACATGTAAGTCCTGAACATCATTTTCCAATTGGCCTTGTTATGCCGGTTGCAAGAAGACAGGAACTGCTTAATTGGGCGGCGGAGGAGCCAGGCAGATATATAATAGAGGATGATTTTGACTGTGAATTCCGTATGCAGGGCAAACCAATTCCGTCCATTCAGTCGAGAGACAGAAGTCACAGGGTAATATACATGAATACATTTTCAAAGACAATGGTTCCTTCGCTTAGAATAGGATATATGGTGCTGCCAGAAAAGCTGATGGAAAAATATATCTCAACAATGAATTTTTATTCGTGTACGGTGTCGGGCTTTGAACAGTATGCGATGGCGGCATTTATTGAGAAGGGATACTTTGAGCGCCACATTAAGAGGCTTGTCAATGATTACAGGGGACGCCGTGAAAAGATTTGCAGGATGTTTCGTGAATCAAGGCTTAATGAAATCAGTACAATATATCAGGACGATGCGGGAACACATTTCCTGCTGCATGTGAAGACTTCCTTAAGTGATGTTGAGATTAAATGGGCAGTCAGGCAGAAGGGGATTCTGATTAACTGCCTTTCAGAGTATTGTTTCGCTGATGCGGATAAGTACCACGGAATACTTGTAATTCATTATTCGGATATGGACGAAGCAACTCTTAAGCTTGTAATTGCTGCTTTTGAGGAAATATTCCTGTGAAAAATGTGATGCAAAGCATGAATAGCATAATTAAATATATGAAAAAAGGAATCCCATAAGCAGAAAGGCAATACCTCCCTGCTCACAGGATTCCTTTTATTATAATATCTTAATCAGCCGATTCCGCCAAGAACAATTCCAAGTATAAGAACAAGGAAACATATAGGGCAGAAAATATATTTGCATATAGGATAGAATTTATCAGTTAATTTCTTATCGCGACCGGTATTAACCTGAGTTTCAACATATTTCTTACCACATACCCAGAAGAACATAATTCCGGCAAGACCTGCACCAAGTGGGCAGATGTAGATAGAAAGTATATCCATCCATCCAGAGACAATTCCCTGAATACATATTGAAACTACAAGTGCTATTACAGCGATTATGGCACAAGATGCCTTTCTTCCAAGATGAAGCTTTTCCTGAATAGTTGCAATAGGTGCTTCATACAGGTTGATTAAAGAAGAAAGTCCTGCCATAAATACAGCAACGAAGAATATAATTGCGACTATGTATCCGCCTGGCATTGATTTAAAAAGTGCCGGGAGGAAGATAAACATAAGTCCGGGACCACCCTGATTAAGCTGGGCACCGGTTGTTGCCATTGCAGGAATGATAACAAGAGCTGCGAGCAAGGCTGCTATAGTATCGAACAGAGCAACGCGTCCGGCAGCAGCAGGGATATCTTCATTATCTGAAAGGTAAGAACCATATATAAGAGTACCATTACCAGCAACAGAAAGAGAGAAGAATGCCTGGCCAAGAGCGAATATCCATGTCTTAGGGTCAGCAAATGCCTTAGGGTCAACTCTGAAAATGTATTTGTAGCCTTCTATTGCACCAGGCTGGAAAGCAACATATATTCCAAGCACAGCAAAAAGAATAAAGAAAACAGGCATCATGATTTTATTGGCCTTTTCAATTCCGCGTCCGACACCGAACATAAGGATAATAATACCAATAACAAGAGCTACAATCTGCCATACATTATTACCAAATGCGCTTGCCATACTTCCAAATGAAGCAGCAAAGCCTTCTGTGTCAGCAGATGCAAGTGTCTTTCCTGTAAAAGCTCCAATCATGTACTTAAGAATCCAGCCCATTACAACTGTGTAACCAATTGCCATGGCAAGTGCGCCAAGTACAGGAATAAAACCGATAACCTCACCAAGCTTTCTCTTATTCTTAGTTTCGCATGCATATCCAAATGCATCAACAGGTCCTGACTTAGTAGCACGACCAAAACTCATTTCTCCGATAACACCAGTGAAACCAATAAGTGCAACGAATATAAAATACGGTATCAGGTATGAACCACCGCCATACATTGATACTCTTGTCGGGAACATCCAGATATTACCCATACCAACGGCAGAGCCGATACAGGCAAGGATGAATCCCCATTTGTTGTTAAAAGAATCTCGTTTTTTCATAAAACAATTCCCCCGCATATATTTTGCCAGACAGCAATATATTTAATATACAGTATATTTGCGAATATGTAAAATAATTATCTGAAATTATATTTTATTATTAAATCATTCTTTGACAATACTATATTAATCGTGATATCATTTATCATTATATGCATAGTTATAATTTAACAATATATAGGCAGGTAGGCACATGACAATTAAAGAATGCTATGATGCGATGGGAGCAGATTATCAGAATACTTTGAATAGATTTCCAAATGAGGCTTTTATTAAAAAATTTGTATTGAAATTTTTAGATGACAACAGCTACTCCAATCTTAAAGAGGCTATAGCTGCTGGAAATGTAGAAGAAGCATTCAGGGCAGCACATACACTTAAGGGAGTATGCTTAAATCTTGGGTTTGATAATCTTTATAAGGCGAGTTCAGCTATTACAGAGATTTTTCGTGCAGGAGAACTTGCAGGAGCTGAGGAAGCATTTGAAGAAGTTGAGAAACAGTACAATATAACAGTGAATGCAATTAAGGCTATGTAGAGAATTATTAGCGGCGAATGCGGTTTGTTTAATATCAGAACGCACTTTTTTCACAATTTTAATGTGTGAAAAAGGGTGCGTTTTTTGTCAATATATGTTACTATGTTGCTAGTTATAAATGTATTGAATTGGAGATGCATATGAAGACGAAAAAGTACGAATCAATTATGAATAAAGCAATGAAGGCAGCAATGAATTATGAAAATCCAGATGATCAGATTAATGAATTTATCAGATTTTTTGGAGAACATATCGGGTCTGAAAGAATATACATATTTGAAGATAATATTAGAAAAAAGGTTACTAATAATACTTATGAGTGGTGTGCGGATGGGATTGAGCCTCAGATAAAGTTTCTTCAGAATGTAGATATGTCAATTATAGACTGGTGGTATACATCATTTAATGATGGAAGAAATATTAGTACTAAGGATATTGAGGAGATTAAGGATGAATATCCTGCAGCATATGAACTGCTCAAAGTTCAGAATGTAAAGAGCCTGGCAGTAAGTCCATTCAGATATAAGGACGAGATATATGGCTTCTTTGGTGTTGACAATCCACCAGAAAGTGAGATGGACGAGATTTCGCGCTTTCTTGATATGATAGGCACATTTTTAGTACTGCTATTAAAACAGAGAAATGTATTTAAAAAATCCAAGCGTGAGGCTATGTTCAGTGCATATTCAGCACTTGCCGGAATATATCTGTCAATGCATATTATCAATTTAAAGACAGGGGAATTTCATGAAATAAAGTCAACAGATTTCATAAGGGATAATATGATAAAAGGCGAGCATACTTTTGCAGAACAGATAAATAGTGTAATGAAGATTCTTCCTTCCAGAAAGTATGTAGAAAGTGTACTTGAATTTGTTGATATATCAACACTTCCGGAGAGAATGAAGAACAAGACTACGATTGTTCATGAATTCCTTGGAAATTACTCTGGATGGTGTCGTGAAAGATTCATAAGGGTAGATGAGGATAGCAACGGAGAACTGTGGCATGTTGTATATGCCGTTGAAGTTATCGATGCAGAGAAACGTAAGGAGAACAGGCTTTTATATCTTTCAGAAACAGACCTTATGACGGGAATAAGAAATAGAGGAAGCGGAGAGGAAGCAATTACAGACCTTATTAAGGAAGGAACTAAGGGGCTTATGTGCCTTCTTGATTGTGATAAGTTCAAGAATGTTAACGATACATATGGACATGTTGTCGGGGATGCAGTAATTATAGCGGTTGCAAGAAGTCTTCAGAGTGTATGCAGGGAACATGATATATGCATGCGCCTGGGAGGTGATGAATTTGCAATGTTCATCCCGGGAATAACAGAAACTAAAGATGCTGAAAGCTTCACGATGAGAGTATTTGCAAAGCTTAAGGACATAAGAATTCCAGAGATGGGAGATGAGAAGATATATGTAAGCATGGGTGAAGCGTTTTATAAAGGGGAAAAGGATATTGATTTTGATGAACTGTACAGACATGCCGACAGTGCCATGTATAAGAGCAAGAATAATACAGGCTACTGTGCGACACTTGAATGTGTAACTAAGACATTTTAATCAGTTGTATGCTTTAAGAAATTAATAAGTTTTTTGGCTGCAATGCTTTCAGTATGTCTTGATTCACGTATAAGAACAATATCTCTGTCAGGTGCGGATTCGTATAGATTTACAGGAAATATTTCACCACGCATTATATATTCAGAGGCAAGTTCCTCCGGATAGAAGCCAAGCCCTAAGTTTGCCTGAACCATTGCAAGAACCTGATCTGTAGTTGAAGCCTCTAGGTCAAGGTTAAAGTGAAGATTGTTGTCATAGAAGAATTTGGTGTAGTGGTCATGTGTACCGGTACCTTCTGCCAGACTTATGAAAGGATAATCCTGCAATTCTTCCAGATGAATTATTTTATTATCCGGCTGACTGTATTTTGGACCTGCAATAAGTATATCATGGAATGAGCATAGACTTTCAGATTTCATATCGCCAGTTAAATTGACAGGTGTGGTTACGACAGCAAAGTCTACCAGACCGGCTTTTAGAGCATTAACAGCCTGATTAGTAGAGTGGTTGGTAAGCTTTATCTTGACATCGGGAAAAAGTTCTGTGAATTTCTCAAGTTTTTTAAGAAGGAATATTCTAAGAGCAATCTCGCTTACTCCTATGCATATTGTACCACCGGACAGACTTTTGCTTTTGATAATGGCATTCTCAGCGTCTTCAAGCTGTTTCATTGCGATTGATACATGAGAATACAATGTATTTCCTTCAGGTGTAAGAGTGATGCCTTTGTGAGAACGGTTAAGCAGCTTGCAGTCAAGTTCACTTTCTAATATATTCATGCAGCGGGTTATGTTAGGCTGGTTATTGTCGAGCATGCGGGCTGCTTTTGAAAAACTCTTATATTTTGCAACATAGTAAAATATTCTGTAATAATCTAAGGTCATAGTAATTCTCCAATATATAATTATGATATAAGTGACATATTAAATATACATTTTACATATCGAAAATGCAATACTATAATATAGAAAAAGATGAAAGAAGGCATCGGTATGTTATTTAAGAAAAAGACATTAGATGAAAAAATGGAGAAATATGTAAAGCACCATGACTGGTATGCTATACAGGAAGTAATTACAGGAAGTAAAGAAGAAAAGATTGCAGCAGCTAAGGCTCTTGGTGCAAGTGATGATCAGACCAGTGTGGACTTGCTGTTAAGATTTATTGATGATGCAGATGATGATGTTGTATTCGCAGCATGTGAGTCGTTAAGAAAAGTTGGTTCTGAGCATGATACAGCGGATTTACTTGCAAGAATGCAGAAGATTCCGGAAGACAGACAGACTATAAGGGAAGAAATAGGAAAGACTGTCCAGGAGCTTCATCACAGACCTTAAAACATATATTTGCCAGTTGTTTACATAATGAAAAAACCATGGGTGCAAATCAAGAATTTACTTGATTTGTACCCGTTTTTGATATTAAATAGGAAGTGGTTGCATAGTTGTTGGACGGTGTAACGAAGGATGTTAATTGCGGAGGTTGGATATGTCTGGTAAATCAGAAAATATAATAGAACTTAAACATATCAGTAAGGTATATAGTGATAATGGATTTAAGGCGGTTGATGACTTTAATCTTGAAGTAAAACGGGGGGAATTCGTAACGTTTTTAGGACCATCAGGATGTGGAAAGACAACCACACTAAGAATGATAGCAGGATTCGAACTTCCGACAGACGGACAGATACTTCTTAACGGAGAGGATATATCACAGCTTCCAGCTAATAAAAGACCGATTAATACCGTGTTTCAGCGTTATGCGCTGTTTCCACATATGAATATATATGAAAATATTGCATTTGGACTTAAGTTAAAGAAGCTTCCTAAAGAAGAAATAAGAAAAAAGGTTAAGCATGTTCTTGATATGGTTGACCTTGAAGGATTTGAGGACAGAAAGATATCTACGTTGTCAGGCGGACAGCAGCAAAGAATTGCAATTGCAAGAGCACTTGTCAATGAGCCAGAAATTCTTATGCTTGATGAACCTCTGGGGGCACTTGATTTAAAGATGCGTAAGGAGA
>ERZ779829.383-NODE-383-length-20084-cov-7.737930_pt1 | contig 20084 bp, 15 predicted proteins | sample MGYA00511562_ERZ779829 | MGnify/ENA primary metagenome ERZ779829 (study PRJEB29588, sample SAMEA2151677) | human gut metagenome | biome: human gut; feature: human-associated habitat; material: faeces | place: Denmark | collected 2008/2010 ... | reverse complement strand
CGTTACGGTGCAATCGCATCGCCGTTACGGTGTAATCGCAACGCGATTGCACCGTAACGGCAAACATTTTTGGCAAAAAACCGACTGTCGGCATTGTCAAAGAGCGGAAGGCTACCCTTTTTCCGCTCTAATTGCACCGGTTTCCAAGTGTTAAATTTTGGCAATAATATTTTACAATTCAACGTGGGCACTCTGTGCTGGATTAGAGCAAAAGCACATATGATTATGCTTTTGCCCTAACTTGTTTTTACAACATTGACTTGAGAACCACTACAGCCTCAGCCACACTTGGCACGTTGCTAATCTTGATTAGCCTATGACCTTTGCTATCCTTGAAATTGCAACGACGCGGATTGTCCATCACATATTTTATTATGCGGTCAAACGTTTTGCTCTGATAGAAAGGCGACGACTGGTTTGAAACGAATTGCATGGACATTACGCCCTGGCGCAACATTATTTTCTCACAGCCGAGTTTCCGGCCAAGCCTGCGAACCAAGACCACCTGCATGAGTTCCTCACCTTCGCGTGGCACAGGACCGAAGCGGTCTACTATCCGCTGCCGATAGGCTTTAAGGGAGTCGTCGTCGGATATGTTGTCAAGCTCACGATAAAGCAACATTCGCTCAGAGCTCGTGGGCACATAAGTGTCGGGGAAGAACATGGGCAAGTCGCTCTCCACCGCGCAATCTTCCACAAACTCATCGCCCGAGACCTCACGCCCTTCCTTGATGTCATCGGCATATAAATCCTGGAACTCGTCGTTCTTCAGTTCGGTAACGGCTTGGTTCAGAATTTTTTGGTATGTCTCGTATCCCAAGTCTTCCATGAACCCGCTTTGCTCAGAGCCAAGCAAATTGCCGGCGCCACGAATGTCCAAGTCTTGCATGGCAAGATTGAATCCGCTGCCAAGGTCGGAGAATGTCTCCAATGCCTCAAGCCTGCGACGCGCCTCCGGAGTGAGCGAAGAGCGAGGTGGCGCCATGAGATAGCAGAACGCCTTTTGATTGGAGCGCCCTACCCTGCCGCGCATTTGATGCAAGTCGGAAAGGCCAAAATGGTGCGCGTCGTTCACTATAATGGTATTGGCGTTAGGAATGTCGACACCGTTTTCAACGATTGTCGTGGAAAGGAGCACGTCGTAATCGTAATTGATGAAGCCCATGATGATTTTCTCCAGCTGCTCCGGCGCCATCTGCCCATGGCCGATGGCCACACGGCAGTCGGGCACATATTGATGGATAAGCTCCTCTATGTGTGGCAAACTTGATATGCGGTCGCTGACGAAAAACACTTGCCCGGAACGGCTCATCTCAAAGTTGATGGCATCGGCTATCACCTCATGCGAGAATGTGCAAAGCTCGGTATGAATTGGGTAACGGTTGGGTGGCGGTGTGCGCATTATGCTCATGTCGCGAGCTCCCATAAGCGAGAATTGCAATGTGCGCGGAATGGGCGTCGCCGACATCGTGAGCGTGTCGACATTCGTCTTGAGCTTGCGCAGTTTCTCCTTAGTGGAAACGCCAAACTTCTGCTCCTCGTCGATGATGAGCAACCCCAAGTCGTGCCACTTCACCGACTTGCCAATCAGCTTATGGGTGCCTATCACTATGTCGACCCTTCCCGACTCCAATCCATCCGTCACCTGCTTGGCCTGTTTTGCCGTACGAGCGCGCGAGAGATAGTCCACGTTGACAGGGAAGTCGCGCAACCGCTTCTTGAACGTTTGGTAGTGCTGATAGGCCAATACCGTAGTCGACACAAGCACGGCCGTTTGCTTGCCGTCGCAAGCCGCCTTGAAAGCGGCACGCACGGCGAGCTCGGTCTTTCCGAAGCCCACGTCACCGCAGACAAGACGATCCATGGGCATGGCACGTTCCATGTCGGCCTTGATGTCTTGCGTAGCCTTCAGCTGGTCGGGCGTGTCTTCATAGAGGAAACTCGCCTCAAGCTCATGCTGCATGAAATTGTCTGGCGAAAACGCGAAGCCCTTCTCATGACGGCGCTTGGCGTAAAGGCGAATAAGGTCACGGGCAATGTCCTTGATTTTCTTCTTTGTCCGTTCCTTGAGCCTATCCCACGCCCCTGTGCCCAAAGTGGAAAGGCGAGGTGGCTCACCACTGTCGGCAGCCCTGTATTTAGAGATTTTATACAGTGAGTGGATGGACACGTCAACCTTGTCGTTGTTTTGGTAGATAATGCGAATCACCTCCTGGTAGCCACCCTGCGGGTTTGGCACCTTTATCAAGCCGCCAAACTTGCCTATGCCCAAGTCGACATGCACGAGGAAATCGCCAGGTTGCATCTCTTGAAGCTCCTTCATCGTGAGCGCCATCTTGCCAGAGCGGGCCTTGTCTGACGAAAGGTTGAACTTATGGTAGCGGTCAAATATCTGGTGGTCGGTAAAGACGCACGCCTTCAAGTCGCTGTCCATGAAGCCTGCGTGAACAGTCCTGTTGACAGCCACGAGATGGTCTCCAAGCTTGTCGGACGCGTCATCCGCTGACATGTCGTTAAGGATGTCGCGCAGGCGTTGCTGCTGCTTGTCGCTATCGGCGAGAATGTATATATGGTAACCTTGAAGAAGCGCGTCCTCAAACGATTGCCTCAAATAATCGAAGTTCTTATGGAAAAGGGGTTGTGGCTTTGTATGAAACGTTATCGTGGCGTTGGCACATGCCTTATCCGCGTTAACGTCCTTTGCGAGAGTGACTGTTTGGAAACGAGCCAGCTCCTCGGCGAAAACCGTTGGCTTGCATAGCACGTTCTCACGGCTCATGTCCATGCGAATCTGCTCTTGTTCAAGCTCCGTGGCGCCGTTCATCCTCTCTGTCATAGCCTGCGACGAGAAGCCATCGTTGAACGTGCGCTGTATGATGTCCAACACGAAACGCTTGTCCTTCATCACTATTATGGCATCGTCGGGCAAGAAACTAAGGAATGGCACTTTTTCCGTTTCCTGCGATGCCAGCTCCGGCACGATTTCCACTTGCGATTTTCTGTCCAACGACAATTGGTCTTCAACAGAGAACGTGCGGATGGTATCTATCTCATCACCGAAGAAATCTATGCGGTAAGGCAATTCGCAACTATAAGAATAAACATCCAAGATGCTTCCGCGCATGGCGAATTGTCCGGGTTCATAGACATAATCCACCTCGGTGAAGCCCAAGTCGCGCAAACGGTGACTAAGCTGGGTTATGTCTATTGTCTGCGAGGTTTTCAAGGTTATCCTGCGCTCGTCCAGATGTCGCTGCGACACGACCAGCTCTGCCACGGCTTGCGGACTTGTCACAATCATCAAAGGCTCTCCACCTTGATTGGCCATGGCCGCCAAGGTCTCGGTTCGTGATATTTCGTTTGCCGCGTCTCGTTGCCCGTATTTCACGGCTCTCCTGTAAGCTGACGGGAAATAAAAAGCCTTAGGCACCGACAAGTCGTTGTAGAAATACCCCGCCTCGTCGGCATCGTCAAGGATGAAGACCACCGTGCGGCCTATTCGCTTGGCCAAAGAGGAAAAGAGAACGGAAACAGAAGAACCAACAAGACCTTCAAGGACCACATTGCGCACGGCTTGGTCCTTCAAGGTCTTCAACAGGGCGCCAGCCTGAGGCAAGCGACCATACAAATCCACTAATTCGTCGAATTTCATTCCACGGGCTTTGGATATTTCTTGAACCATCCGTCAAGTCTCAAGCGCATGACGCCAAAGAGGGCCTCGGAAAATATGCCACCGCTCATCTTGCTGGTGCCCTCCCTGCGGTTGACGAAGACCACCGACACCTCCTTTATCTTGAAACCTATCCTATAGGCGGTGTACTTCATCTCTATCTGGAACGCATAACCCTTGAAACGAATCTTGTCGAGGTCAATGGTCTTCAAGACACGACGACGATAACAAACAAATCCGGCTGTGGTGTCGTGGACGGATATGCCTGTAACAAACCTGACATACTGTGAGGCGAAATAGCTCATGAGCACTCTGCCCATGGGCCAATTGACGACGTTGACACCCGTGACATAACGCGAACCGACAGCCACGTCGGCTCCGTCGTCGTGACAAGCGGCATACAAGCGAGGAAGGTCGTTGGGGTTATGGCTAAAATCGGCATCCATCTCAAACACATATTCATATTGATGCTGCAACGCCCACTTGAAACCGGCGATATAGGCTGTGCCAAGCCCTTGCTTGCCTTGGCGTTCGATGAGGAAAAGGCGATCACAAAACTCTTTGTCTTGCAACTTCTTGACTATCATGGCTGTGCCATCTGGACTGCCATCGTCTATCACCAAGATATGGAAACACTTGTCAAGGGAGAACACGGCCCTGATAATATTCTCCATGTTCTCCTTCTCATTATAAGTGGGGATAATCACTATAGAGTCACTCTCATGCATAGATGTGTGCGTTTATTTTTACAGTATTGCAAAATTAAGAAATTAATCACATAATTGCATATAGTCAAAGTAATTATTTTCATTGAATTATATAGATATTTGGGATTTATTACTAATTTTGCACACACTAAACGGAAAAGAAGCATGAAAGATAAAAAGGCTATTTCAATTAAAACATTGAACAAGAGCAATGTATGGGACATTCAGGAGAACGACGTCATACGAATGTGGGAAGCCGCAGAAAAGGACGCCGACTTCAAGGAGAACCTGCGCCATTTCAAAGACATCATAAAGACCGCATTCGAGATTGAGGACGTAAAGATCGACAAGCCTGTGGTAATTGACAAGCTTGAGCAGCGCGGTTTCAAGGTTGGCACCATCTCTTTTGACGACAAAAACTCACACAAGATTGCCATCAAGAAACGCGCGATAAAGCGTGTCACCGACCTTACCTACGAGAACGTCGGCCACATCTCGGCGACAAAGCTTGTAGAGGTATTGGAGAGAAACTTCGGAGGCGGATGGGAAAGCTTGCCACAAAGCATACAGGACATCATCGAGAGCGCGTTTGACATCTCCACCACTACGCTGCCTGCCGACCGCTTGCACAAGGCCGGTGGATTATACGACAAGAAGGTCAACGACGGATACGAAGTGCTGGAGATCGCGAAAGGATCATGGACCGAGGCCATATTCATAAAGGAGAAGCCAAAGGACGAGCCTAAAAAGGATTTGGATGAACCAAGCATGACCAAAACCGACTTTGACGATGATGAGGAAAAAGACGACGACATAACCGACAGGCTCCCCGATGACGACGATGACGCTTTTGATGACGACAAGCTGACGGAGGAAAGCTATCGCACAACATACGAGACAAATCCCGATGACCTTAACTACGAGGCTGAGGAGATTAGCGATGACAGCGCGAACGATTATTAATAGCCATTAAGGCACATCGCCAAACTTACACATCCGCATATTATATTTTCTAAGGCGAGACTATTTCGAAGTGATATAGTCTCGCCAATATTTTTCAAATAATACCACAAATGAAAAACCATTGGCGCACATTCTTTGGTTTCTCGGACAATGGGGCCGACGAGACTTTTGCACAGGCTATGGAACGGGCCAAGCACCTGTTGAAGATACATAACTATGAGGACGCATGCAGGGTCTTGAAATATGCCGAGAAATATGGCGACGCTGAAGGCATATATCAATATGGTTGGTGCTGCTGGAGAGGAACTGGCGTCGTAGAGGATGCTGTCAAGGCCGTGAAACTATGGCAAAAAGCCGCTGCCATGGGCTACCAGCCTGCTATAGAGAGGTGTGAAGCCATAAAGGACTTTATCGCAACAATTCAATAGACAACAGAACTGTTCCCCATTTAGCTCACATCAAGTTTTTTTTATTTCGAATCTATATTCCAATGAGACGACCATTCATATTTCTTTGTATATTATCACTGCTTGTCGCCAAAGCTACTACCGCTTGCGCTAAAGGGTACACGTGGCGAACAATACCATTGAAAAAGACATACATCTATCGTCTTTATCTCAACGATAAGACACATTCGCCATACTCAATAGAGCATCCGGAGAATTATCTTTCCGAAAGGGCAATAAACCGGAGAAAAAGACAAGGCATAGCCATTGACTCAACAGACCTGCCTGTATCACCTACATATATAAACGAAATAAAGGCAAAAGGCTTGACCATAATGGGCACGAGTCGTTGGCATAACACCATCCCGGTAGCTTCTACGACAGACGACGTGGCAAGGGTCGTTAAAGGCCTGCCATGCGTCAAGAGTTGCCTACGGCTCTACAAGTCGCCTGACTCATTGGTGGTTTTCGGCAATGAAAAGGTGGGTAAGCTCTCACCTATTGATTCTACGACTTCATCAGAATACGGTGACGGATTTAGGCAGATAAACCTGATAAACGGCACAGGACTTCATGCCGCTGGCTTCAAGGGAAAAGGTATGCTAATAGCCATCATAGATGCCGGTTTCCGCAACGTTGACAAAATCGGCGCGCTGAACGCCAACATAAAATCAACAGCCGACTTCGCGCCAAGACGTGCCAGCAGCATCTTCACCGAGCATTATCACGGCACAATGGTGCTTTCAGTAATGGCTGCAAATAAACGTAACGTTTTCATTGGGACAGCGCCAGAAGCCGATTACGCCTTGATACGCAGCGAGGACACCGACACGGAAACTCGCGCCGAGGAAGACTCCTGGACCACGGCCGTTGAGTTTGCCGACTCCATAGGCGCAGACCTCATAAACTCTTCCTTGGGATACACGCATTGGGATGGAGACTCCATTGGCCCACATCTGCGCGACCTAAATGGCCACACCGCATATATAAGCCAAACGGCGTCGATGCTCGCCCCGAAAGGCATAGTCTTATGCAATTCGGCAGGAAACGAGGGAAGCTCAACGTGGCATAAAATAAACGTACCCGCAGACGCGGACGACATATTGACTATTGGAGCGATAGATTTCCGCAAGAAGAGTACCACATTCTCAAGCATTGGACCTTCACAGGACGGAAGGGTTAAACCGGACGTATGCGGACCTGGGAAAAGCGTTTATGTCATAGATGCCTCTGGCATGACAACCACTAACAGCGGCACTTCTTTTGCCTCGCCAATAGTTTGCGGAATGACAGCATGCTTATGGCAAGCTCTTCCTGAACTTAACGCGAAACAAATAATCAGCGTAGTAAGGCAATCGGCTGACAGGTGGCAATGGCCCGACAACATCTATGGATATGGTGTGCCCGACTACGCTAAAGCTCTTTCTATCGGTAAGAAGATGGTCAACGAGAACCAGAAGTGAGTTTCATAGAGCCAATAATATTAAGGATACGCGAGGAAATATTAGAGAAATATCCATTGGGTACCCTGAAAGGGTTTTGATTACCAAAACATTTCTTGATAAATTGTTCATCCATACATGACATATACTTTCTCTTTAATCTTCACACAAGATAGGCGGCGCTCGGCACAACGCTCAAGCAAGCTTGACGTTCTGCACTCGACTTGCACTATCTTTACATAAGATAGGCGGCGCTCGGCATAACGCTCAAGCAAGCTTGACGTTCTGCACTCGACTTGCACTATCTTTGACGAAAAAAAGAAGGAAAAGTTTAATGAATATGCACTAAAAATAAAAAACAGTCCAAACTATCTTCGTTTGGGCTGTTATACGATAGTAGTCAGAAAAGCTCTGACTTAGCTCTGAGGGTTCTTTTAAGCGAGAACAACCTTGCCGTCCTCACCCTTGAGCTTGCCTTCCTTGAGAAGCCAACCAATGCCCAAGAGAACCTCAACTTCTGTCTTGCCAGTAAGCTTAACAAGCTCCTTTACAGACTTTGCGCCATCGTTGTCGTGAAGTGCGTTGTAAACATCACCTGCACGGAAGCCAGCGTTCTCAGCGTCAACAAAAATCTCGCTCTTTACAGTTTTCTTCTCAGCTGCCTTCTTCTCAGCTGCCTTCTTCACAACTGTCTTAGCTGTCGCAGCCTGTTCTGTTGCCTTTTTTCTTGCCATAATTAAATAAAGTTTTTAAACAAAACTAAGGATTATATTTCTATTTATTTATTTGTTGTTTGCAAATATAAGCATTTTATGTTATAACAAGACAAAATGGATGAAATAAGATTCACAAACTTATGCGAAAATCGCGAAAGCTCCAAAATTATTGATACACATCAATCATAAAGCGTTTTCCGGTTGATATGAATCAAGCAAAAAAGCCTGATTATCAACTAATGACAATCAGGCTTTCCTTATGATGTATATTATTTACTTGTTCAAATTTATTGCCAACTGAAGCTCATCAAGCTGCTTTTGGTCAAGCTCAGAAGGAGCGTCAAGCATAACATCGCGTCCGCTGTTGTTTTTCGGGAAAGCAATGCAATCGCGAATAGAATCAAGTCCTGCGAGAATGCTGACAAAGCGGTCAAGACCAAAGGCAAGGCCAGCGTGAGGTGGCGCGCCATACTTGAAGGCATTCATCAAGAAGCCAAACTGAGCCTCAGCCCGCTCCTTGGTGAATCCGAGCACCTCAAACATCTTCTCTTGAAGGTTGGTATCGTGGATACGAAGCGAGCCGCCACCGACTTCTACGCCGTTACAAACGAAGTCGTAAGCCTTGGCACGCACCTTCTCCGGGTGACTGTCAAGCAATGGAATGTCGTCTGGGTTTGGCATGGTGAATGGATGGTGAGTGGCCATCAAGCGCTGTTCCTCATCGCTCCACTCGAAGAGTGGGAAGTCGATAATCCAAAGACACTTGAAGACATTTTTATCGCGAAGGCCAAGACGATTGCCCATCTCCAAACGGAGCGAGCACAATTGCACGCGCGTCTTATTGGCATTGTCACCACTAAGGATAAGAACCAAGTCTCCATCCTTAGCACCTGTCGTCTCTTTCACCTTCTGCAACTGCTCAGGCGTGTAGAACTTGTCGATAGAACTCTTTACCGTTCCATCGCTATTATATTTAATGTAAACCAAACCCTTGGCACCAACCTGTGGTTTCTTCACAAAGTCGGTAAGCTCGTTAAGCTGTTTGCGGCTGTAGTCAGCGCAACCAGGCACCACTATACCACCAATATATGTAGCCTCGTTGAACACAGAGAAAGAACCCGTGCCTTTAAGGTCATCCATCAGCTCCACAAACTCCATGCCGAACCTCAAGTCTGGCTTGTCGGAACCGAAGCGACGCATGGCATCAGCCCACGTCATCTGCTGCAATGGCTCAGGAAGATCCACACCACGAATTTCCTTGAACAACATGCGGCACATTCCCTCAAACAGGCCGATGACATCTTCCTGGTCAACGAAACTCATCTCGCAATCAACCTGTGTGAACTCTGGCTGACGGTCAGCGCGGAGGTCCTCGTCGCGGAAGCATTTCACAATCTGGAAATAGCGATCCATACCAGCCACCATAAGCAACTGCTTAAGCGTCTGCGGACTTTGCGGAAGCGCGTAGAACTGTCCGGGATTCATGCGGGAAGGCACAACAAAATCGCGTGCGCCCTCAGGCGTGGAACCTATAAGCATAGGAGTCTCAATTTCCATGAACTGACGGGCATCCAGGAAGTTGCGTATAAGAATCGTCATCCTGTGCCTAAGTTCAAGGTTCTTGCGAACGCAATCGCGTCGCAGGTCAAGGTAACGATACTTCATGCGGAGGTCATCGCCGCCATCGGTCTTTTCCTCAATAGTGAAAGGAGGGGTGAGAGAGGGACTGAGAACGGTCAGCTTGCTGACGATAATCTCTATGTCGCCAGTAGCCATTTTGTCGTTCTTGTTCTGACGCTCAGAGACAACGCCCTTCGCCTGAACACAATATTCTCGTCCTAACTTATTGGCAGCCTCCCAAACATCCTTGTCGGAAGCCTCGTTGAAAACTAACTGCGTAATGCCATAGCGGTCGCGCAAGTCAACGAAAGTCATGCCGCCCATCTTTCGGGTGCGCTGCACCCAACCTGCGAGCGTTACTTCACGCCCTGCGTCGGAGAGTCGCAACTCTCCGCAAGTATTGGTTCTATACATATTATAAATGTAGTAAATCTTTTTCTTGACCGCAAAATTACAACAAATTATTTGAAATGGGTAAAAACCATGAAACAAGCTGCAAAAATAATGTTAAATATCAGCTAATGGCTAACAAGGAAATAAAAGATTTCTTATTTTTGCACCAATATATGCCAAAGATGGCAAGCGGCAATAAGGTTTATAAGACTATAGATAGTATAATAACAAAATTAATGACAATAATAAAATGAAGAAATTTCTTTTCACGGCTTTCCTGTTTTTCGCGGGATTAACAGCGACATTCGCTCAAGCCAAGATTTCATTTGACAAGCTTGTCAATGATTTCGGAACATTCTCAGAGAACAACCCCGTGCAGAAATGCACGTTCACGTTCACTAACACTGGTGATAAGCCATTGGTCATCAACCAAGCCACAGCAAGTTGCGGATGCACTGTAGCCAACTATACCAAGACTCCCATCAAGCCAGGAGAAAAAGGCATGGTCACCGTCACTTACAAGGGAAAAGGCAAAATTCCCGGTCACTTCAAAAAAGCCATTACAATTCGTTCAAACGGAGTCCCAATGTTAACCCGCATCTACATCGAGGGCGTCATGACCGAGGTAAAGGAAAAATAATATTCCTTGACAATCTTCTACCTTAAACCTTCTTTTGACCATTAATTAAAAACTCATTTCATTTATGAAAGAGCCAGAAACACCTACCATGGCCTTATCGGGCAAACTGAACAAGAAGAAATGTATATTGTTCTTCGTGTCCTTCATCCTGACCGTAATAGTCTGGAACCTCCCATCTACTTTTTTCGGCATTGATGGGCTAACAACCGTTCAACAACGTGTCATTGCCATATTCGTTATGGCTGTGATGCTATGGCTCACAGAGGCAATACCAGCATGGGCAACATCAGTGACCATCATTTTCGTGTTGCTTTTCTTTGTCAGCAATTCCTCGTTCAAGTTCATGCAAGGAAGCGAGGGACAATATGGCCAACTGCTCGACTCTGTCGGTATCATGGCCTGCTTTGCTGACCCCACCATAATACTCTTCCTCGGAGGCTTCATCCTCGCCATAGCCGCTACAAAGTCGGGGCTTGACGTATGGATGGCAAAGGCCATGATAAAACCATTCGGCAAGAAGAGCGAGAACGTGCTGTTGGGCTTCTTGCTCATTACCGGCATTTTCTCCATGTTCATCTCAAACACTGCCACGGCTGCCATGATGCTCACTTTCCTGACACCCGTCTTCAAGGCCCTTCCTGCCAATGGCAAGGGACGAATAGCCTTGACTATGGCAATACCAATAGGCGCCAACCTCGGAGGTATGGGCACGCCTATCGGCACGCCACCTAACGCCTTCGCATACAAAGTGCTCAACGACCCCACTGGCATGAACCTCGACATCAGTTTCGGACACTGGATGGCAGTCATGGTGCCTCTCGTGATAGTTCTTCTCATCATAGCCTGGTTCCTGCTTCGCAAGCTATTCCCATTCTCTCAAAAGACCATCGAACTGCATATTGAAGGTGACGTGAAGCACAATTGGCGCTCAGTTGTCGTTGGAGCCACATTCTTCGTGACTATTGTATTGTGGATTTTCGGCAAGCAGATTGGCATCAACGCCAACACCGTTGCCATGCTCCCCATTGCCGTGTTCGCTTTTTCTGGTGTCATCTCGGCAAAAGACCTGCAACAAATCGACTGGGGCGTCATTTGGATGGTAGCTGGCGGCTTTGCCCTTGGCTTGGCTATGAACGGCACTGGCTTGGCAAAGGTTGCGGTAGAATCCATCCCATTTGGCAGTTGGAGCCCGATAGTCATACTTATCATCTCCGGTCTCGTGTGCTATTTCCTTTCCAACTTCATAAGCAATACGGCAACCGCGGCCTTGCTCATCCCTATCCTATCCGTGGTTTGTAGCGGAATGGGCGACAAGCTAAACATTATTGGTGGTGACCCTACCATCCTCGTCGGTATTGCCGTGGCAGCTTCAGCCGCCATGTCGCTTCCTATCTCAACTCCTCCAAACGCCATTGCCTACTCCACTGGACTTATCAACCAGAAAGACATGGCAAAGACCGGCATCATTGTTGGTGTAACAACACTTGCGTTAGGATTCAGCATGCTAATAGTAATAGGTAAATGCGGCTTGCTCTAATGCGTTAGATGCATACACGATTCTGTCAACAAATAATCATAAATGGCGTTGTCCTTCAAAAGAAAGACAACGCCATTATTTTTATACAAAAGCGACTTCTGAGAAAAGCCACCACAATATCAGCGGAAAAAACAACAGATACTTCCGCGAAAAGTCATCAAGATTCCAATGAAAACCAACATGCTAAATTCCTAGCATCGGCTTTAGGAATCGCGGTGTATAACCCTTGGAACTTACAGCCACTTGCTCTGGCGTACCAATGGATATGATTTGTCCACCGCCACGTCCACCTTCCGGCCCAACATCAATAATCCAGTCGGCAAGCTTTATGACATCAAGGTTATGCTCGATGATGACGACAGTGTTGCCACGATCAACCAACTTCTCCAATACATCCATTAGGATGCGGATGTCCTCGAAATGCAAACCGGTTGTTGGCTCATCGAGAATATACAGCGTCTTGCCCGTGTCACGCTTAGAAAGTTCGGTGGCAAGCTTCACGCGCTGGCTCTCACCACCCGAGAGCGTCGTGCTGCTCTGCCCGAGCTTTATATATCCAAGCCCGACTTCTTGCAGGCTCTTTATCTTTTGCAGTATGTTGGGCACGTTCTCAAAAAACTCCACTGCCTGGTTTATGGTCATGTCGAGAACGTCGGCAATCGACTTGCCCTTATAACGCACTTCCAAGGTCTCACGATTATATCGCTTGCCATGGCACACCTCACAAGGCACCGTCACGTTTGGCAGGAAGTTCATTTCTATTACCTTGTAACCGTTTCCACCGCAAGCCTCACAACGGCCTCCCTTTACATTAAACGAGAATCGTCCCGGCTTGTAACCCCTTATCTTGGCTTCTGGCAGGTTTACGAACAAGCTGCGAATGTCGGTAAAGACTCCAGTGTAAGTAGCCGGATTAGATCGTGGCGTCCTTCCGATAGGGCTTTGGTCTACATTCACCACCTTGTCGATGTTGTCTATTCCCTCAACCTTATCGTATGGCATTGGCTTCTTGAGCGACCTGTATAAGTGTTGCGACAAGATTGGCGCGAGAGTCTCATTTATAAGTGTCGACTTGCCCGATCCCGATACGCCAGTGACAACGATAAGCTTGCCAAGCGGAAACTCCACGTCAACATGTTTGAGATTGTTGCCGCACGCCCCCATTATTTTGATGCTCTTGCCATTGCCTTGACGACGAACAGCGGGCACGGCAATGCGGCTCTCTCCGTTAAGATATTGCGCCGTTATGGTGTGGGTCTTCAGCATATCCTTTGGCGTACCCTCAAACACCACCTCGCCTCCTTTGCGCCCAGCCTTAGGGCCTATGTCCACAATCCAGTCTGCAGCCCTCATCATGTCCTCGTCGTGTTCCACCACGATAACCGTGTTGCCGAGGTCGCGCAGTTCCTTGAGAGAGCGTATGAGCTTCTCATTGTCGCGCTGATGAAGGCCAATGCTCGGCTCATCGAGGATGTAAAGCACGTTGACAAGTTGCGAGCCAATCTGCGTGGCAAGCCTAATGCGCTGGCTCTCACCACCGGAGAGCGAAGCCGACTGACGATTGAGCGAGAGATAATCGAGACCCACTTCCAAAAGGAAGTTGACCCTTGTCTTTAGTTCTTTCAGTATCTCGTGAGCAATCTTCTTGTTCTGTGGTTCCAACTTGTCCTCAACGGTAGAGAGCCATTCGTTAAGCTCAGAGATGTCAAGGTTGGCAACCTCAGAAATATTCTTGTCGCCAACCTTGAAGGCCAACGACTCTTTCTTCAGCCTGTTGCCATGACACTCCGGACATTCGCTTGTCGCGAGAAACTGAGCCGCCCACTTTTGGCTCGCCGCGGAATCGTCATCATTCATCACGTCAGTGAGATATTTGATGACACCTTCGAACGTGACAAAATAATCGCTCGATGTATGCACGATGCTCTTGTCGATGCGCACGCTCTCCAACGAGCCATTCATTATCGTGTCGATGGCCTCGTCAGGAATGTCCTTGTATGGCGTCTTTAGATCGCAACCGTATTTTTGGAGAATGGCGTCTATTTGCCAGAATATCATCTGGTTCTTGTATTTGCCCAATGGCACGATGGCGCCATCACGAATGCTAAGATTCTGATTTGGAATCACTTTCTTTAAGTCAATCTCGTCTACAATGCCCAATCCGTGGCATCTGGGGCAAGCGCCTTCGGGCGAGTTGAAAGAGAACATGTTTGGAGCCGGGTCACCGTAAGAGAGTCCTGAGGCTGGGTCCATGAGGCGCTTTGAGAAGTTGCGCGTCGTGTCAGAATCCTTGTCAAGAATCATAATGGTGCCGTCGCCCTGCTTCATGGCCGTCGCTATGGAATGGCGCAACCGCTCATCGTCTTTTGGCTCAACCTTCAGCTTGTCTATCACGACCTCTATGTTATGGTTCTTGTAGCGGTCGACCTTCATTCCTCGCGTTATTTCCTTCACCTCTCCATCCACGCGAATATACAGATACCCCTTTCGGCGCATCGACTCGAAAAGCTCCCTATAATGACCCTTTCGCTGCCTGACGAGCGGGGAAAGGATAAAGACCTTCTTGCCGGCATACTCATCAAGGATAAGCCCCACGACCTTCTCTTCCGTGTACTTCACCATTTTCTCACCCGTGACATAGCTATAAGCCGTACCTGCACGAGCAAAGAGCAATCTTAAGTAATCGTATATTTCAGTCGTCGTGCCCACGGTGGAACGCGGGTTCTTGTTTGTCGTCTTCTGCTCAATGCTGATAACCGGGCTCAAGCCGCTAATCTTGTCAACGTCGGGGCGTTCCATGTTGCCGAGGAAGTTGCGGGCATAAGCCGAGAACGTGTCGATATACCTGCGTTGCCCCTCAGCATAAATGGTGTCGAAGGCGAGAGACGACTTGCCCGACCCCGATAGTCCAGTTATCACTGTCAACGAGTTGCGTGGTATCTTAACGTCTATGTTTTTAAGATTGTGGACGCGAGCGCCCTCAACGGTAATCCAATCTTGTGTCATCTCTATCGTTATCTCGTTTGCGTCTCGGTATAACCGCGAAGCAAGTTAATGTCTTTTTTTATGTTGAATTTTCTCCCGTCAGCCCCACGTGCCTTAACCAAGAGGAAGTAGACACCTTGACTGACGTCTTTGCCATTTGACTTCCCATCCCAACCGCCAGAAGGGTCATCCCAAGAGTATATTTTCTGCCCCCAGCGGTTGAATACCGTGGCATGAAATTCCGTTATGCTCTTGTAGCCATCCTTTGCCTTGAAAATATCGTTGATGCCATCGCCATTCGGAGAGAACGCGTTTGGAAACTCCAACTTGCTCTCATAGATGGAAACTGACAATGGGGTCGCCTCCGACTTCCAGTAATCACTTGTGTAACTTACCGTGTCGTTGCCATTGACGAAAGTCGCCCACAACTCAACGAGGTGACTTCCCGACTCCGTAAAAGTGAACTCCGTATTCTCCTCATGCCTTACGGCATAAGGGGTATCGCGTTGCCCCTGTCGATAGAAACGCCATTCATAATTAGCCGCCCAGCCCTCAACGTGTTCGGCTCCGCTTGAAAACGAAACCGCCAACGGCGCCGATTCGCTAATGCTTGTGGCCTCTGTTTCCGTGTTTCCCCCTTCATCGGTATAGCTCATCTGCGGGTTGATAGTCGGAGTGGCAGTCTGACCATAAGACCGACAAACGGCAAACAACACGACAAAAATGAAATAAGCGACTTGTTTATTCATTGTCCGACATCTATTAATTGGAAATGCAAAGATACGCAACTTTTTTTTAAGGATGCAGCTTGTATGTCGTATTTTTTGTGTAAGTTTGCACAATAAATTATAAAACAAATCATTTAGAAATGAAAATGTTTTTGCGATACGTACTTGTCGTGTTTGCGTCCTTGTTTTGTTTTCAATGCTTCGCGCAGACACAAAACTGGCGGGAGAAGTATCAAGTAAAGAAAAAAGATACGCTTTATGGCATAGCCAAGAAATACAACATTTCCGTGGATGCCCTTATTGAGGCTAACCCCGAAATGAAGGTAGACGGTTTCGAGCTCAAGAAGGGCAGTTATGTCTGCATACCTTATGCAGCCTCTGGCACGTCGGGGCAGACTTCCGCCACGCCCGTGCGCACGCCCATGCAAACTGCCAGTCGCCAATTTTCAGGCAAGACAGTAAGGATTGGCGTAATGCTTCCGCTTCACGACGTTGACGGCGACGGCCGCCGCATGACTGAGTTTTACCGAGGAATGCTTATGGCGTGCGACTCGTTGCGCGCGGAGGGCATGAACATAGACATACACGCTTGGAACGTGAACATAGACGCCGACATAACCAACTTTATAAAGCAACCCGGCGCGGCAAAGTGCGACATTATATTTGGCCCATTGTATAGCAAGCAAGTTCACGCGCTCGCGGAGTTTTGCAAGGCACGCGACATACAAATGGTAATTCCTTTCTCCATCACGGGCGACGACGTGTCCATGTACAAGCAGATTTTCCAAGTCTACCAGACCAATGACAGGCAAACGAACAATAGCATAGAGACTTTCTTGAAGCTTTTTCCTAACTGCCATCCAGTATTCATCGACTGCAACGACAAGACTTCCACCAAAGGCAACTTCACTTTCGGGCTGCGCACGCGCCTTGAAAGCCACAACATCGGCTAATGCATAACAAACATCGGCAGCTCTGACGACTTGTTCGCCAAGCAGTTCAGCCAGAACAGCCAGAACATCGTTATACTCAATACCGGCCGCTCGCCTGAACTGACATTGGCACTCAACAAGCTCGCCATATTGAAAGCCAATAATCCCACGCTGAAAATCAAGCTTTTCGGCTATACTGAATGGATGATGTATCTTGGCATTGACGAGGCAAAATTTCACGAGTTTGACACTTACATACCTTCCACGTTCTACTACAATCCGGCCAGCCCCCGAACTCAATCGCTCACACGATCCTATCGCCAATGGTTTAAGACAGACATGCAAAACGCGTTGCCAAGGTTCGCGTTGACAGGCTACGATTACGCCCAGTTCTTCCTTCGTGGTTTCGCCAAGTATGGCAAGGCGTTCAGAGGCGTCAAGAACCAAAACTCGTGGAAAGCCGTGCAGGCGCCATTGCGGTTCAAGCAGGTTGGAGCGGCAGGCATGCAAAACGACTTCTTCCAGCTCGTCCACTTCATGCCAAACGGCAATGTTGAAGCCATTTCATATTGACAATCATGAGATTACCATACAGAATATTATTAGCCGCCATTTGCTTTCCCTTGTTTGCCCACGCGCAGATTGGCGAGCATCGCAACACGCTTTCCATTGGCGGAAACGCGGGATATAACATGACGACCGTCCGCTTTACCCCAAAAGTGCCACAAGGCATGAAGGGAGGCATGAACATGGGTTTCACGGCACGCTATACTGTGGAGAAATATTTTGCCACCATTGCTTCCATTCAAGCTGAGGTCAATTTCAGCCAACTGGGCTGGAAGGAAGACATACGCGACATGAGCAACCAACCCGTCATCAACACCGTAACGAAGCAAGCCGAAAAGTATGAGCGCACAATCAACTATGTGCAGATACCATTCTTCGCTCACCTCGCCTGGGGAAGGGAAAACAATGGATTCAACTTTTTCGTCAACGCCGGTCCACAACTGGGCATATACGTCAGCGAAAGCACCAAGTCTAATTTTGATTGGGCAACGCGCAACATGGATGACCGGTCTAATAAAGTGGTGGCGCAAGACACCATGAGCGTGGAAAACAAAATGGACTATGGAATAGCGGCAGGTGCCGGAGTGGAATGGGGCACCAAGAAACTCGGGCGATTCACGCTTGAGGCACGCTATTATTATGGGCTCGGCAACATATACGGCGATTCCAAACGCGACTATTTCGGGTCAAGCAACTATGGCACGATAACCATCAAGTTAGGATGGCTTGTAGACATAATGAAATGACCAAGAACTATCTATATAGCATTTTATAAACCATAAACTGATTTTATATGTTTGAAAACCAACCAAAAGGACTTTATGCGCTTGCCCTTGCCAACACAGGTGAGCGTTTCGGCTATTACACCATGCTTGCCATATTCGTTCTTTTCCTTCAATCCAATTTCGGATGGGGAGAGGGACTGGCAGGAACCGTCTATGCCACATTCTTGATGCTCGTTTATTTCCTGCCCATTGTCGGCGGTGCCGTGGCAGACAAGATTGGCTTCGGTCGTTGCGTGACGTTCGGCATTATCGTGATGTTTATTGGCTACCTGTTGCTGGCCATTCCCGCTGGCGCAGGCGCTGCCGCGATAGCAATAATGTCGCTTGCCTTGGTGCTCATAAGCATGGGCACGTCTTTATTCAAAGGCAACTTGCAAGTGATGGTAGGCAAGCTTTACGATGCCCCGGAATACGCTAACCAACGCGATGCCGGATTCTCCATCTTCTACATGGCAATCAACATTGGCGCGCTCTTCGCGCCCACTGCCGCCACAAAACTCCACGCTTGGGCAATGACAGCCCTGAACGCGTCGGAGGCCTCGGCCTATCACTATGCATTTGGCGTGGCTTGCTTGTCGCTCGTAGTTTCCATCGCCATATATTACGGCTTCAGATGGACATTCGCGCAAGTGGACAACACGGCCAGCAAGGCAAAGAAGGCCAACGATGAAAAGGCCGTGGAGGCTCATGTTGAGACACCTGAGGAAAAAGCTGACACTCACAGCCGACTGGTGGCCTTGTTCCTCGTGTTCGCCGTGGTCATCTTCTTCTGGATGGCATTCCACCAAAACGGCTTGACGCTTACCTATTTCGCTCGTGACTTTACGCAGACAACGGCCACTGGCCTCGTAGGAATGCTATTCGATGTTACCAACCTGCTGGGTGTCATCGTTATGGTTTACGCACTGTTCGCGATTTTCCAAAGCAAGACCACAAAAGGAAAGATTATCTCTGGTGTCGTGATCCTTGCCTGTGCAGCGTTCCTTGGTTACAAGTTCTTTGACTCTGCTGACCAGACGGTAAACGTTGACGTGCCACTTTATCAGCAGTTCAACCCTTGCTTCGTGGTCATGCTCACACCTGTCAGCATGGCTCTCTTCGGCTGGTTGGCATCAAAGAAGAAAGAGCCATCAGCCCCCCGCAAGATTGGACTTGGAATGTTGGTAGCCGGCATAGGTTATGTCATCATGATTGCCGCTTCCATTGGCTTGAGCTATCACGCTTCTTACGTTGCCGACGATCCTCAGCGCGTCAGTCCGTTGTGGCTCGTAAGCACATATCTCGTGCTCACGTTTGCCGAGCTTCTTCTCTCACCCATGGGCATCAGCTTCGTCAGTAAAGTTGCGCCTCAGAAGTATCAGGGTGTGATGATGGGCTGCTGGTTTGGCGCTACAGCCATTGGCAACTTCCTCGTGCAGATACCTGCCTACCTTTGGAACAACGTGCCTCTTACTGCCGTTTGGGGAGTACTTGTGGCATTGTGTCTCGCAAGCTTCGTCTTCATATTCTCCGTGATGAAGAAGCTTGAGAAAGTGGCCTGATTAAATCGCCATTTGGAAAAACAACTTTTTAGTACATAAGACATACTGGGCTGGATTCCACACCATTGGAGTCCAGCCTTTTGTATATCTTGATATTTGATAACAAAAAGGTGTCTTCCGGAATATGGCGTAATGCCTTGCAGGGGCCACCAACGCAAGGCACATGACGCGCATCGAATTAATGGATAAAATATTTTACAAATGGTCGTCTGAGAATCGATTTTTTTCAACCAAGGTGTCGCTTGGGCGGAAATAACGGAATTATGGGCCATTTTGGTAAGAGCTTAACTATTAGCAGGTTACGATTTTCGCGGTTTTCAGTCGGTGCCGACGAGCTGATTTAGCGTTGCCGTTACAGTGCAATCGCGTCGCCGTTACGGTGTAATCGCGTTGCCGTTACGGTGTAATCGCG
>ERZ779829.364-NODE-364-length-20439-cov-3.346203_pt1 | contig 20439 bp, 15 predicted proteins | sample MGYA00511562_ERZ779829 | MGnify/ENA primary metagenome ERZ779829 (study PRJEB29588, sample SAMEA2151677) | human gut metagenome | biome: human gut; feature: human-associated habitat; material: faeces | place: Denmark | collected 2008/2010 ... | reverse complement strand
ATCGCGGCTGGAATATACTGCTGCTTGTATGCTATGACCTTCGTTTCCCGGTCTGGAGCCGCAATACGAGCAATGAATACGACCTCCTGATTTACGTCGCCAACTGGCCCATTCCCCGCCGGAAAGTCTGGGACATCCTGCTGCAAGCGCGCGCGCTGGAAAACATCAGTTATGTCTGCGGTGTCAACCGTATCGGCAAGGACGGCAGAGACATTCCACACAGCGGAGGCAGTGTGGTCTACTCTCCGAAGGGGGAAGTGCTTGCCACTGTGCCCGACAACGAAGAGGCGATTGCCACCGCCTCCCTCAACCTTTCCTCCCTGCAGGAGTTCAGGCTAAAGTTTCCCGCTTGGAAAGATGCGGACGAGTTCGTTATTTCTTCAAATAATAGTTCACAGTAGTCACTACACGTACGCTTTTTATATAAGGAGTATAGGCATCGCGGTCACTTATGGAGAACTGCCCTTGCGAGGCATTGCGGATTTTCCCCAGTTCACTGTCCGAATCCTTGGCAAACTTCTCGGCTGCAGCACGAGCGTTCTTCGTGGCCTCCTCTATCATTCTGGGCTTCACTTCGTTGAGACCGGTGAATTCATAAGACACATTATATTTATAATCCCCTCCCGTGATGGCAATACCCTGCTTCAAGAGTTCAGCCTGCCCCGACATGAGCTTACGCACCCTATCCACATTCTTGGAAGTGACAGTGATGACAGACGTGGCATTATAACGATAGGCCACGTTGCGGTCAACGTAACGTTCGGCCTGCATGTCAATCACTTCGGGCGGTGCAATACTGATTTCCTCCTTCTCAATACCGTTGTTTTCAAGGAAACTCACGACGGCAGCGTTTTTCTTCTCCATATTGGCATAAAGCAGTGCAGGGTCATTACCTATGTCTTTGTAGACAAGAGGCCAGACTACCTTGTCGGCAGGCACTTCCATTTCGGCCAGCCCTTTCACACTGACCACACGGTCCTTATTCACAAAATTGTTGATACCGCCTTTTACCATGATTCCCAACAAAAGCAGCCCCACGGCTATGATGGCTGCTTCTACTTTCCAGCTTTTCATACATTGATATTTTAGAGTTTATAAACACACACAAATATAACAAACCCAAACGACAAAAAGTGCGATGAATGGTCTATTTTTATATGATTATCCTCACTTATACCCCAAACGAACGAGACATTATACAAAATGCACCAAATCCTCTTTTTTAGAGTATTTAATGAAAATACCCAAAAGAAGGAGTACATCTTCTCCAAAAAGTACCTATTTTTGTCCTTCGAAACAATGTCAAAGCGACAACATGATTAATTTAATAATTCTAACCCCTAAATCCTATGTTGACCCAACGTAAAATCCATACTCACGGTGGCGGTTGGCCGTGACTTTATGGAATGACCGAAGACACTTTCCGTACAACCGTCAAAACCCATATGAGATATGGGACGACCAGTATTTCTTAATTAATCTTCAGCAATATGCGGATGAACATTGTTTTTCGTATATTTGTTGATTGAAAGAACAGTTCAATACTTAATCATTTATTAATAATAAATTTTATGAAAACCAATCTAAGCTCTCAAATCACTCTCAACAGAGTCTCCCCCAGGTACTATAGACCTGAGAATGCATTTGAACGGTCGGTATTGACCCGACTGGAAAAAATCCCGACAGATATTTATGAGTCTGCGGAAGAAGGCGCCAACCAGATTGCCCTTGACATTGCACAGTTAATCCGTGACAAGCAAAAGGCGGGACGTTTCTGTGTCTTGGCACTGGCAGGCGGTAACTCTCCGCGCAATGTATATGCAGACTTGGTACGTATGCACCAGGAAGAGGGATTAAGTTTCCGCAACGTAGTCATATTCAACCTCTACGAATATTATCCATTAGCTCCCAATGCCATCAACAGCAACTTCAACGCATTGAAGGAAATGCTGATAGACCATGTGGACATTGACAAACAGAATGTTTTCACCCCCGACAGCACCATCGCCAAAGACGCCATCTTTGAATATTGCCGTCTTTACGAGCAGCGCATTGAAAGTTTCGGTGGCTTAGATATCGCTTTGCTGGGCATTGGTCGTGTAGGTAACATCGGTTTCAACGAACCGGGTTCACGCCAGAACTCTACCACCCGTCTGATATTGCTGGACAGCGATTCCCGCAATGAAGCTTCCAAAATGTTCGGTAGCATTGAAAATACCCCCATCAGCTCCATCACCATGGGAGTAGCCACCATCCTCTCGGCAAAGAAAATATATCTGCTGGCATGGGGTGAGGAGAAAGCGCAAAAGGTGAAAGAATGCGTTGAAGGTCCGGTAACAGATACTATCCCTGCATCTTATCTACAGACCCACAACAATGCACATGTAGCTATCGACTTGTCTGCCGCCGCCAACTTGACACGTATCCAACGCCCCTGGCTGGTAACTTCCTGCGAATGGAACGACAAGCTCATCCGCAGCGCCATCGTCTGGCTATGCCAACTCACCGGAAAACCCATTCTGAAGCTGACCAACAAGGACTACAATGAAAACGGTTTGAGTGAACTGCTGGCATTGTTCGGCTCAGCCTATAACGTGAACATCAAGATATTCAATGACCTGCAGCATACCATCACCGGATGGCCGGGCGGCAAGCCGAATGCTGACGACACCTATCGTCCTGAGCGTGCAAAGCCCTATCCAAAACGTGTGGTCGTATTTTCTCCGCATCCCGATGATGACGTTATCTCCATGGGAGGCACCATCCGTCGTCTGGTAGAGCAGAAACATGACGTGCATGTGGCTTACGAAACTTCCGGTAACATTGCCGTAGGCGATGAAGAAGTTATCCGCTTCCTGCACTTCATCAACGGGTTCAACCAAATCTTCAACAACAGCGAAGACCAGGTCATCAATGACAAATATACTGAAATCCGTAAATACTTGAAGGAGAAGAAAGACGGTGACATGGATACACGCGACATCTTGACCATCAAGGGACTGATTCGCCGTGGCGAGGCACGCACTGCATGTACATACAATAATATCCCTCTGGATCACTGTCATTTCCTTGACCTACCATTCTACGAAACGGGCAAGATACAGAAGAATCCTATCAGCGAAGCAGACGTGGAAATTGTACGCAACCTATTGCGTGAAGTGAAACCCCATCAGATTTTCGTTGCCGGCGACCTGGCCGACCCGCACGGCACACACCGTGTTTGTACGGACGCCGTATTTGCCGCCATTGACTTGGAAAAAGAAGAAGGTGCCAAATGGTTGAAGGAATGCCGCATCTGGATGTACCGCGGTGCATGGGCCGAATGGGAAATCGAAAACATCGAGATGGCTGTGCCCATCAGCCCGGAAGAACTGCGTGCCAAGCGTAACTCTATCCTGAAGCATCAATCGCAGATGGAAAGCGCACCATTCCTGGGCAATGACGAACGTTTGTTCTGGCAACGCAGCGAGGACCGTAACCGCGGAACAGCTGCCTTGTATGACAGCCTCGGACTTGCTTCCTATGAGGCGATGGAAGCCTTTGTGGAATACATTCCGCTATAAACGGATAAAATATTAACAATAGGATGAGATGTATTGCTCCGGCAATGCATCTCATTTTTTCATGTCTCAGCCTTCTTATATTCCCAAAGAATATTTGCAGATATAAAAACAATCAAATAATTTTGTTACTTATTTATCGAAACGACAAAACTTAAAAACAAACCCCATTATGAAAAAGTATGCTATCAACATCCTTGTCATTTTATTCCTACTCACACCATTTACATTGTTTGCAAATGGATGCCATGCCAATAACGACACCATCAAAGTATTGGCAATAGGCAACAGCTTTTCACAAGATGCAGTAGAGCAATATTTGCACGAACTGGGAGAAGCTGAAGGTATCACCATGATTATCGGCAATATGTTTATCGGAGGATGTTCACTGGAACGGCACGTACAAAACATACGCAACAACGCTCCGGCCTATGCCTATCGCAAAGTAGAGAAAGACGGGGAAAAAACAGAAACCCGGTCAATGACTATTGAGAAAGCACTGGCCGATGAGAAATGGGACTATATCAGTGTTCAGCAGGCCAGCCCTTTGTCTGGTATCTATGACAGCTACAAAGCTTCCCTACCTGAATTGGTTAACTATATTAGGGAACGAATTGGAAAGGAAACCGTATTAATGATGCACCAGACATGGGCTTATGCTACCAATGCCAACCACACCGGATTCAAAAACTATGACCAGAACCAAATGAAAATGTACACCAGCATTGTGGATGCAGTAAAGAAAGCCGCCAACCTGGTGGGTATCAAGAAAATTATCCCTTCGGGAACCGCCATACAAAATGCACGTACCTCCTTTATCGGCGACCATATGAATAGGGACGGATACCACCTTGACTTAACCATAGGCAGATATACAGCTGCCTGCACATGGTTTGAGGCATTGACCCATCAGAATGTAACAGAAAACCCATATTCTCCCGAAGGAATGGACCCAATCCATAAGAAAGCAGCTCAAATGGCTGCGCACAACGCCATCCTCTATCCGGACAAAGTTACGGAACTGACAGAACTGAAAAAGATTGCCGATTAATGCTTTTTAATTCTTAAGACTTACTTATATGTCTGCAAAATAATAAAAAGAAAGTAACCCGCTCATCAGTGAAGCTTTCTTTTATGTACTTTTGCACGCACCACCGTCTGGTAAAAGCAGATATTGGCAACTTCAATATTTCATCAGTATGAAAAAACTTATCCTAACCGGCATATGGCTCTTGTGTGGATTCCTCCTTCCGGCACAAGAACTAGAGCAGAATGTGGAAGAACGCCTCCAGACATTCTTTAGGGAATACACCACCCATACGGCCAACATCGGTACCTGCAAGCTGGATAGTTTCCGCATTGACTTCCGGAAGAAGAAATTGCTTGTCTATACAAACGAGCGCTTTGCCTACCAGCCTCTACGGCCTGAAACCGTTGATGCCATTTACCGCCATCTGGGACAAATCCTGCCAGGACCGGTGAACTATTTCGACCTCACCGTCTTTGCTGACGGGAAGAGCATCGAAGAGCTTATCCCCAACCTCTACCGGAAAGGGAAGAAAGACAAGGCACGTCTGTTCAGCCACCTGGAATACAAAGGTACCCCCTGGGTAACCCGTACCTCGCGCCCCTACGACATCACCCGCGGACTGGAAGGACGCCACATCGCCCTTTGGCAAAGCCACGGGAAATATTATATCAATGACAAGGACAAATGGGGATGGCAACGCCCGAGGCTGTTCTGCACTACAGAAGACCAGTTCACCCAATCCTTCATCCTGCCCTACCTCCTGCCCATGCTAGAGAATGCAGGAGCCAATGTATTCACTCCCCGCGAAAGGGACACGCAGAAGCAGGAAGTCATCGTAGACAATGACGGTAGCCTGAGCGGACATGGAGGACAAGGTTCCCTTTATCTGGACGTGAAAAGCCGGAAAACACGTTGGGAACAGACCTCCCGACCCGGATTTGCCCAACGGAAACGAGTCTATCAGGACAATGAAAACCCTTTTCTCTCCGGCACGGCACGCTTTGCCAAAACTGAAAAGAAGAAAGACAAGGCTTTTGCCGAATGGGTACCCGATATTCCGGAAACGGGAGAATATGCTGTATACGTATCTTACCAAACACTGCCGGGCAGCGTAAGCGATGCCAAATATCTTGTATTTCACAATGGAGGCGTCACGGAGTTCAAGGTGAACCAGCAAATAGGAGGCGGCACATGGGTGTACCTCGGCACATTCACTTTTGACAAAGGCCGGAACGACTACGGCATGGTGGTATTGAGCAACGAAAGCAAAGAGAAAGGCGTGGTCTGTGCCGATGCCGTCCGCTTTGGAGGAGGCATGGGCAACATTGCCCGCGGAGGACAAACCAGCGGCTTGCCCAGATACCTGGAAGGCGCACGCTACTTTGCCCAATGGGCAGGCATGCCCTATCCCGTCTATGGAGGCTATGAGGGAAAGAATGATATGAACGACGACATCAACGTACGTTCCCGTACAGTGAATTACCTTGCAGGAAAATCACTATTCAACCCGACGGAAGAAGGTTTGGGCATCCCCTTTGAAATGAGTATGGCCCTGCATAGCGATGCCGGTTTCAGTAAGGAAGATGAGATTATAGGCACTCTCGGCATTTATACCACCAACTTCAACAACGGCCGGCTGCATGCCGGTACAGACCGCCATGCCTCCCGTGACCTTTCGGACATTCTGCTAACGCAGTTGCAGCGTGATATCCGCTCTACCTTCAACGTAGACTGGACACGCCGCAGCCTATGGAACCGCAACTACAGTGAAACACGCCTGCCCGCCGTCCCTTCCACCATCGTAGAACTGTTGTCGCACCAGAACTTCGCAGATATGCGCTTGGGACATGACCCTAACTTCAAGTTCACCGTCGGGCGTGCGCTCTATAAAGCTATTCTGCAATACATATGCAGCCAGCACGGCAGAGACTACGTTGTCCAACCCCTTCCCGTCAGCCACTTTGCCATCCGCTTCGGTCAAAAGAAGAATACTTTAGAGCTTTCCTGGCAAGGAGAGGAAGACCCGTTGGAGCCGACTGCCAAACCACGTGAATACATTGTATATACACGTATCGGTCGTGGAGGATTTGACAATGGCGTACGCGTCAGCTCCCCATCCCACACCGTAAAAATAGAACCGGGCATCGTCTATTCCTTTAAAGTAACCGCCGTAAACCGGGGTGGCGAAAGCTTCCCTTCGGAAATTCTTGCCGCCTACAAGGCAAAGCGTGAAAAAGGACAGATACTTATCGTCAACGGATTCGACCGCATCAGCGGGCCTGCCGTTATAGACACCCCCGATGCGGCAGGCTTCGACTTGTCACAAGATCCCGGCGTACCCTATCTCTATGACATCTCCCTCTGCGGCGCCCAGCAGAATTTTAGCCGGAAGGAAGCAGGACGACGTCTGGGAGAGAGCAGTGACGAATACGAAGGCATGAAAATCATCGGAAACACTTTCGATTACCCCTTCGTACATGGCAAAGCCATCCAGGCAGCCGGAAATTACAGCTTCGTCTCATGCAGCGACGAGGCTGTGGAAAAGGGCATCCTCTCATTAGAGGATTATCCGATAGTGGACTATATCCTCGGACTTGAGAAAGAAGACAATTCCAGCAATCCGGCACGCAATACCTACTACAAAACATTCTCCTCGCCCATGCAGCGCATACTGACTTCCTATTGCCAGTCGGGAGGTCATCTCCTGGTCAGCGGTGCCTACGTAGGCAGCGATATGGACAGCTCGCAGGGCAATAAAGAATTTATTCAGAATATCTTGAAGTACCGGCATGGCAACTCTCTGAAAACAGACGGGGACAAAATCGCTGTCCGGGGACTGGGGCATACCTTCACCCTTCCCCGCCTGCCGAATGAGCAAAGCTATCCGGTCACTTCCCCTGATTGCATCCTGCCCATGTCTCCCGCTTTTCCAGTCATGACCTATGCCATCGGCAACACACCCGCCGCCGTAGCCTATCAAGGCAGTGATTATCGCACTTTTGTCATGGGATTCCCTTTTGAAAGCATCCGGGAAGAAACATCCAGAAATGTAATTATGGCATCCATACTCCGCTTTCTCACCACAGATTACACAGATTAACACAGACAAAATAGCAATCCCTATAAATAATCTGTGAAAATCTGTGTAATCTGTAGTGAAAAAACTATCTTTGCTTCCATTAATCATTAAACATTAACCACTAAACATTAAACATCATGTACACTATACAAGCCAACCCCAGCGGAACCCGTAGTTTAGAAGTTTCTGAAGAGAATCTTGCCACCATCGAGAAATACGGCCTCTTCCGCCATCTCATCGACAGCAACGGTATTGTGGACGAAACCGTGCTCGACAAGTTGAAACTGAACATCCGCTCCCTCATCGCCTCGCAAGAGGAAGACAGCAAAGACCTGCTCGACCTCTGTATCGACGTTATCTATCACAACAACATGAAGGCCTTCGGACTACAACAGCTCATCAAGCTCTATCTGCAATGGCTTTCCCAACAAGACACCATAGAAGAAGAATAAATGAAAACCATCGACACCTGCGGACAACAGCATTACAGCCCTTTAATCCCTGCCATCAAAGCCATGTGCGAGGCCGGAAAAGGCGAGAAGCTGGAAATCATCATGGACGACGCTGCTGCCTTCAATGACATGAAAGAGTATCTTTCCGAGCAGCAGATAGGCTTCCGTGAGATTTACGACGGAGAACGGATGACATTACAGTTTTTAATGTGCAAATGAAAGAATATCGCCTTACAGACTGGCTTCCTACTACCAAGAAAGAAGTAGAACTGCGTGGTTGGGACGAATTGGATGTAATACTTTTCAGCGGTGACGCCTACGTGGATCACCCTTCTTTTGGAGCCGCCGTCATAGGCCGCATCCTCGAAGCAGAAGGATTGCGCGTAGCCATCATCCCCCAACCCAACTGGCGCGACGACTTGCGCGACTTCAAAAAACTGGGACGTCCCCGTCTGTTCTTCGGCATCAGTCCCGGCTGTATGGATTCGATGGTCAACAAATATACTGCCAACAAACGCTTGCGCAGTGATGACGCCTATACCCCGGATGCACGTCCGGATATGCGTCCGGAGTACCCTTCCATTGTATATACCCAGATATTAAAGAAGCTATTCCCCGATGTCCCCGTCGTACTGGGCGGCATCGAGGCAAGCATGCGCCGCCTGACGCACTATGTCTATTGGCAGGACCGTGTACGCCCCAGCATCCTCCTCGACAGCGGAGCCGACTCACTCATCTACGGCATGGGAGAGAAACCGGTGGTGGAACTTGCGGAAAGGCTGAAACGCCAACAGACACAGATGGACGCCCCAAGCTTCAAAAAGCTCATCGCCGATATTCCCCAAATGGTTTACCTTGACAAGGAAGTAGTGGTACAAGAAGGGGATATCACCCTCTTTTCCCATGAAGAATGTCTGAAAGATAAAAAGAAAGAAGCTGCCAACTTCCGTCATATCGAGGAGGAAAGCAACAAATATACAGCATCCCGCATCTTGCAAAAGAGCGGCAAGCTGACGGTAGTAGTCAATCCTCCCTATCCCCCTTTGACGGAAGCTGAACTCGACCGTTCTTTCGACTTGCCATACACGCGCCTGCCCCATCCCAAATACAAGGGAAAACGTATTCCGGCATACGACATGATAAAGTTCTCCGTCAACCTGCATCGCGGATGTTTCGGAGGATGTGCCTTCTGCACCATCTCCGCACACCAGGGCAAATTCATCGTAAGCCGCAGCAAGGAGAGCATTCTGAAAGAGGTGAAAGCCATCACGGAGCTGCCAGACTTCAAGGGTTATTTGAGCGATTTGGGAGGCCCGTCGGCCAATATGTACCGCATGAAGGGACGGGATGAGGCCGTCTGCAGGAAATGCAAACGCCCGTCGTGCATCTACCCCAAGGTATGCCCCAACCTGAATACGGACCACCGTCCGCTGCTCGACATCTATCATGCCGTAGATGCCCTGCCCGGCATCAAGAAGTCCTTCATTGGCAGCGGTATACGCTATGACCTGCTGCTGCACCAGAGCAAGGACCCGAACACTAACAAAAGTACGCAGGAATATACCCGCGAACTCATTGCCCGCCATGTCAGCGGTCGCCTGAAGGTAGCACCGGAGCATACGTCAGACCGCGTGCTCAACATCATGCGCAAGCCTCCGTTCAGCCAGTTCGGTGAGTTTAAGAAGATATTCGACAGGATTAACCATGAAGAAGGACTACGCCAGCAGCTTATTCCTTATTTCATCAGCAGCCATCCCGGATGCAAGGAGGAAGATATGGCGGAACTTGCCGTCATCACCAAACGACTGGACTTCCATCTGGAGCAAGTGCAAGACTTTACCCCTACTCCCATGACCGTTGCCACCGAAGCATGGTACACGGGCTTCCATCCTTATACGCTGGAACCGGTATTCAGTGCCAAAACGCAGCGCGAGAAACTGGCTCAACGCCAATTCTTCTTCTGGTACAAACCCGAAGAGCGCAGGAACATCATAAACGAACTGCGCCGGATAGGACGGACGGATTTGATAGACAAGCTATACGGGAAACGATAAAAATACGATATTTCCAAGAAACTCACAGCAACTGCATGAAACGATTCCTCCTCCTCTGCCTATCCCTACTCCCCATCGGAGCGACAGGTCTGCTGGCACAAAGCGAATGCCTGCCGCAAAATTACAGTATCATCTTCGGTGGCGGTGTATCCTTACCTCATGTAGAGGGAAACCGTAACGACTTCTTCAGCAAGAATGGCAACCGGGTGGGATATGACCTGATGACAGAAGGCCGCTACTACATCACGCCCCTATTTGCCGCAGGACTTCAATATGACTATCTACGCATGGCACGCCTGCCGGATAAGGCACATCTGCACTGCATACGCCCCAACATCACATACCGGCCCTTGTGGAGCAACGGGAATCAAGGACTGTTCCTCTCGTTCGGCATCGGGTATATGAACTATCAGGAACGGACATATAAACGCGGTGAACGGAACGGACACCTTTTCCATAAAGGATATTGTGGAATAACTTTCGCAGCAGGCTATGAGTTCCGCATCAGCCGTAAACTCTCGGGCATGATTCGCTGTGATTTCCTGACAGCAGACTGGTTTGCCAACCCCGATGCACGACTTTATAACACAGACGGGTATGATGACGGAGTAGACCATAGCTGGTTCAAAAACAACATCACTTTCTTCAATTTGGGATTCGCCTTGCAGTTCGGACGTTAGTGGCAGGAGTGGCAACAGTTTACTCTTCCACCTGCATTGCCACTACCTCCTGCAACACACAGACAGCTTCTTCTACCGTCTTGACATCCTTCACCAACATACTCCGTTTGTTGTTCTGTTCGCGCAGGTCACAACGCCGGGTGTACTTCATCATGTAGGCAATGACCTTACCGAAAGCCTGGCTCTGATAGTACGGGCTGTCCGGATTGGAGACGAAGAACAGGGACATGCGCCCACCTTTCAGAAAGACTTTCTCCACGCCGAGGCGGGCAGCCAGGCGTCGCAAGGGAACGATGCGCAGCAGTTCTTCCGTTTCGGGAGGAATCGGGCCGAAGCGGTCTTCGAGGCGGGAACGGAAAGCATCCACATCCTTGTCGAGTGTCAATCCGTCCAACTCGCGATAGAGCAACATACGCTCGCTGCTGCCAGTCACGTAATCGGCAGGCAACAGAAGTTCAAGGTCGCTTTCCACCTGGCATTCGTCGACAAACTGTTCTCCACTGATGACGCCTCCGTCTGCTTTCAGTTCTTCGGCATAAAGGTCGGCAAACTCGTCGGTCTTCAGTTCGTGCACAGCTTCGGAAAGAATCTTTTGATACGTCTCGTAGCCTAGGTCGGCAATGAAACCACTCTGTTCGGCACCGAGCATATTGCCTGCGCCACGGATGTCAAGGTCCTGCATGGCAATGTGGATGCCACTGCCCAGGTCGGAGAAGTTCTCGATGGCTTGCAGGCGTCGTTTTGCTTCGGGAGTAAGGGAGGACAAAGGCGGTGCCAGCAGGTAACAGAAAGCTTTTTTATTGCTCCGCCCCACACGTCCGCGCATCTGGTGCAAGTCACTGAGGCCGAAGTTCTGCGCCTGGTTGATGATAATGGTATTGGCATTGGGTATGTCGATGCCACTTTCGATGATGGTAGTGGCAAGCAGCACGTCGTAATCGTAATTGACGAAATCAAAGATTATCTTCTCCAGTTCGGCAGGCTCCATCTGTCCGTGTCCGATACAGACACGGCAGTCGGGAATGTGCCGCTCTATCATGGCCTTCAACTCAAACAGATTGGAAATACGGTTATTCACGAAGAATACCTGCCCGTTACGGCTCATCTCAAAATTGACGGCGTCGGCAATGATTTCCTCGTTGAAGGTGTGCACTTCCGTCTGGATGGGATAGCGGTTAGGCGGCGGTGTCTGGATGACGCTCAAGTCGCGCGCACCCATCAGCGAAAACTGCAAGGTACGGGGAATGGGTGTAGCCGTCATGGTCAGCGTATCCACATTCACCTTCAATTGGCGGAGTTTCTCCTTGACGGAGACGCCGAACTTCTGCTCCTCATCAATAATCAACAAACCAAGGTCTTTGAACTTAACGTCTTTTCCCAGGATACGGTGGGTACCGATAAGAATATTCACTTCCCCTTCGGCAAGCCCTTTCACTACAGCCTTTGCCTGAGCAGCGGTGCGGGCACGACTCAGATACTCCACCCGGCAAGGCAAGCCTTTCAAGCGCTCCTTGAAGGTCTGGAAATGCTGATAGGCAAGTACGGTAGTGGGCACCAGTACAGCCACCTGCTTATTGTCCGCCACAGCCTTGAAAGCGGCACGAACAGCCACCTCCGTCTTGCCGAAGCCCACGTCACCGCACACCAGGCGGTCCATCGGACGGGTACTCTCCATGTCGGCCTTCACGTCGGAAGTAGCCTTGCTTTGGTCGGGGGTATCCTCATAGATGAAGGAGGCTTCCAACTCCCGTTGCAGGAAGCTGTCGGGACTGTATTGGAACCCCTTCTCCTCGCGGCGTTGCGAGTAGAGTTTTATCAAGTCGCGGGCAATATCCTTTATCTTCGTCTTGGTGCGGTCTTTCAGCTTCTCCCAGGTTCCGGTGCCGAGCTTGTTGAGGCGGGGCGCTTCACCCTCCTTTCCCTTGTACTTGGAAACCTTGTGCAGAGAGTGGATGGAGACAAACACCACATCTTCGTTCTGATAGACAATCTTCATCACCTCCTGCGTGGTGTCACCGTTGGGGATACGTACCAGTCCGGCAAAACGCCCCACACCATGGTCGGTATGCACCACATAGTCGCCGGGGGTGAATTGGTTCAGCTCCTTCAGGCTCAAGGCCACCTTGCCGCTGCGTGCCTTGTCGCTCTTCAAGTTATACTTGTGAAAGCGGTCGAACAGCTGATGGTCGGTAAAGACGCAGATACGCAAAGTGTCGTCGGCAAAGCCTTCGTGCAGTGTCCGTTCCACGGCGGTAAAGGATATGTTGTCTCCACGGTCCTCAAAGATGGCACGGATGCGGTCGGTCTGTTTCAGGCTGTCGCTGCATATGTAGATGGTGTAGTGACGGGAGAGGTATTCGCGGAAACTCTCTGCCACCATGTCGAAGTTTTTATGGAAGATAGGCTGTACCGTAGTATGGAACGAGACGGTAGCATCCGGCGTTCCGGTTGGCTTGTTACCGAACTCCATCCGGCGGAAATCGAGGGCGCGCAGGGTGAACTCGCCACCATCAATCAGCTTGCCTTCCAGCGTGATGGCTCCATTCTCCTCCGACTCACGGGCGGCGATGGCCTGTGGGGTGAGCGATTCGTCGTGCACGGTCTGGATGCGTTCGCGTAGCCAGAGGAAATCGCGCATGGCAAGCAAGCTGTCCGACGGAAGGAAATCGAGGAACGACACCATGCCGCCGCTTCCCTTTTTTTCCAGGCTATGGCTCAAGTCGGGAACTATCACGATGCTTTCTTTCTTCTCCTTCGAGAGCTGTGTTTCCACCTCGAAAGTACGGACGCTTTCCACCTCATCGCCGAAAAAGTCTATACGGAAGGGATATTCGGAAGAGAAGGAAAAGACGTCGATAATACTGCCACGAACGGCATACTGCCCCGGCTCGTAGACGTAGTCCACATATTCGAAACCGTAACTGCGCAACACGTCCGTCACGAAGTTCATGTCTACCCTCTCTCCTGCATGCAGTTTCAGTGTATTGTCTCCAAGTTCTTTACGTGAGACAACCTTTTCGGCCAGCGCATCCGGATAGGTCACCACGCAAAGCCCCTCTTCTCCTTTTTGCAGGCGACTCAGCACTTCTGTACGGAGTATTTCGTTTGCCGCATCCTTCTGCCCGTACTTGATGGCGCGGCGGAACGAAGAAGGAAAAAACAATACCTGCTCTGTCCCCAATATCTGCGTCAAATCATGATAGAAATAACCGGCTTCCTCCATATCGCCCAGAATGAAAACGAGCGGACAAGTAGCCCGCTGAACCAATACAGACGAAAACAAAGAAGCGGCAGAGGCATATAAACCTCCGCAATATAGGTGACGGACAGAGTTATCTTTCAGAAGCCTGCACACCCCCTCTACATTGGGATGGGAAGCATAAGATTGTTGCAGTTCAGTTATATTCATTGCTTTGCGCTTTTTCCCCCGGTATTGCCTCTCATAAGGTATCCTACCGAAATAAATTCGGTGCAAAAATACACAAATAATCTTTAGCTTTGACCTGTCGGCAACTATGTTCTCTGAAATAATCTTTCTGCTGTCAGCCTGCACATCCTTCACCTTTTTTCTGTATCGCCCTATTTATCGGGGAAGGCAATGAAACTTCTTTTCCTCCAATTATGAATAACACAGCCTGCACAATCCCTATTCAGGAGTTATATTACACAAAGTTTATCCCCAGCCTGCAGACATGTATCCCAGGGTTTGGTCTGTCTATCCCAAGGCTTGGGATAGACAGACCAAGACTGAAGAGCACTTTTTTCTCCCTATATCTACCCACTTTATCCTTTATACTTCGAAAGTTTTTCTTTAATAGTTTGAATGTTTTCTGTTAATGATTGAAACGGGAATAGCTAAAGATTGAGGCTAAAGTTCAAAGTCAAGCATACGGTTCTTTGATTTAACCTGCATTCCTTATAGTCAGGAGTTAGAAGGAGCTACATAAATGAAAGAGTCGTGGTGCCAGAACTTTGCAAAATCAAGATTTGTGTGAAAATGCTGCCAGATAAAAAAGAAATGTATTACATTTGTTCCCAGTTATAACCCCCATTACCTATAAGTATGCAAACATCAGACAGCATTGTCATCATCCCCACCTACAATGAACGGGAGAATATAGAAAATATCATCCGTGCCGTTTTTGCTCTGAAACATGGTTTTCACATCCTTGTCATTGAAGACGGTTCGCCCGACGGAACGGCTGCCATTGTAAAGACCTTGCAGCAGGAGTTTCCTGAACGCCTCTTCATGGTGGAGCGCAAAGGAAAGCTGGGATTGGGAACAGCCTATATAGCCGGCTTTAAGTGGGCATTGCAACGAGGTTATGAGTATATCTTCGAAATGGATGCCGACTTCAGCCACAATCCCCAAGACCTGCCGCGACTCTACCGCGCCTGCTCCGAAGAGGGTGCCGATGTAGCCATCGGTTCACGTTATGTGAGTGGTGTGAACGTAGTGAACTGGCCCATGGGACGTGTACTGATGTCTTATTTTGCCTCCAAGTATGTGCGCTTCATCACCGGGCTGCCCATCCACGACACTACAGCCGGATTTGTATGTTACCGCCGCCGGGTATTGGAGACCATCAATCTGGACGGTATCCGCTTCAAAGGATACGCCTTCCAGATAGAAATGAAATTCACCGCCTACAAATGTGGCTTCAAGGTAAAGGAAGTGCCTGTCATCTTCATTAATCGCGAACTGGGCACCTCCAAAATGAACAGCAGTATTTTTGGTGAAGCCGTATTCGGAGTGATTCGGTTGAAATGGAACAGTTGGTTCCATAAATATCCTACCGTAGATAAGGAGATGAAGTGATGGGTGATAGAGTGATAGGGGTTTACTACAAATATTAGGAAGATATGAAAAGAATATTGATACATAACGCTACGATTGTCAACGAAGGACAATCCGTGAAAGGTTCCATAGTGATAGAAGACGGGCGCATTGCAGAGGTACTGACCAACTGGAAACCGCTCTCCGCCCCTTGTGACGAGACCATAGATGCCACCGGATGCTATCTGTTGCCTGGCATCATCGACGACCATGTACATTTTCGCGATCCCGGGCTGACCCACAAAGCGGACATCCTCACCGAAAGCCGTGCGGCTGCCGCAGGTGGTGTGACCTCCATCATGGATATGCCCAATACAAATCCGGTGACCACTACGCTGGATGCCTTGAACGCCAAACTTGATTTGCTGAACGAGAAGTGTATCGTAAACCATTCTTGCTACTTCGGCGCAACAAACGACAATTACAGCGAATTCGGCAAGCTGGACAAGCACCGCGTCTGCGGTATCAAGCTATTCATGGGCTCCAGTACCGGAAACATGCTGGTAGACAAGATGAACAGCCTGCTGAACATCTTCAACGGTACAGACATGCTGATTGCCGCCCACTGCGAAGACCAGGAAACCATCAAGAACAATATTGCCAAGTATAAGGAAATGTTTGCCGGAGAGAATGATATTCCCATAGGCAAGCATCCCTACATCCGCTCTTCGGCAGCATGCTATGCATCCTCTGAACTGGCAGTACGGCTGGCAAGGATTGCCGGTGCACGGCTGCATATTCTGCATGTGTCCACAGCCAAGGAACTGCAACTGTTCAATGACTATTCACTTTCCGAGAAGCATATCACCGCCGAAGCATGCGTTGCCCATCTCCTCTTCACGCTCAGTGACTATCGCACGTTGGGCACACGTATCAAGTGCAATCCTGCCATTAAGAAGCAAGCCGACCGCGATGCCCTGCGTGCAGCCGTCAACTCCGGCCTGATAGACGTTATAGCCACCGACCATGCGCCCCATCTGCTCTCCGAAAAAGAAGGAGGTGCCTTGAAGGCCATGTCCGGCATGCCGATGATACAGTTTTCGCTTGTCAGCATGCTGCAACTGGTAGATGAGGGAATATTCACACTCGAGACCATCGTTGAAAAAATGTGCCATGCTCCCGCACAAATTTACCGCATCAACGAGCGCGGCTATATCCGTGAAGGTTACCGGGCAGACCTTGTGCTGGTACGCCCCGATACCCCGTGGGAAGTGACAGCCGACAAAGTTTTGAGCAAATGCGGCTGGAGCCCATTGGAAGGACATACCTTCAACTGGAAAGTGGAAAGGACTTTTGCCAACGGACATCCCGTTTATAGCGACGGCATGGTGGACGATGCTTATCGTGGCGAGGAACTGAGATTTGGAGAGTGAAGGCTAGGGATTAAGGATTAGGGATGAAATGGGATGAAAAGGACAATATTGGCACTGGGGCATGAATTGCTTTCGTATCGGATTCATGAAGTAACCCCTTACATCAACTGGATTTATTTCTTCCATGCCTGGGGCTTCCAGCCTCGCTTTGCAGCTATCGCAAACATCCATGGCTGCGATTCTTGCCGTGCACTTTGGCTGACGACCTTTCCCGAAGAGGAACGCACCAAGGCTTCCGAAGCCATGCAGCTCTTCAAGGAGGCCAATAGAATGCTCGACCGACTGGACGAAACAATCTCCATCCATTGCATCTTCAGGCTTTGCCAGGCAAATGCAGACGGAGATAACCTCTTGATAGAAGGAACAACCTTCCCACTGCTCCGCCAGCAGACACCCCAACCCGATGGCGGTCCATTTCTCTGTCTGAGCGATTTTGTACGTCCCCTCTCTTCAGGCACGCCCGACATCGTAGGACTTTTCGCCTCCACCATCAGTGAAGAGGCCGAAGAGACTTACAAGAACGACCCTTACAAACATCTCCTTGTACAGACTCTGAACGACCGCCTTGCCGAAGCCGCCACAGAAAAGATGCACGAATATGTCCGCAAGGAGGCTTGGGGCTATGCCCCCGACGAATCCTTGTCCATTCCGGATCTGCTGGTCGAGAAATACCAAGGCATCCGCCCCGCTGTGGGATACCCCTCCCTACCCGACCAATCCGTGAATTTCCTGCTGGACGAACTGCTCGGCATGAAGCAGATAGGCATCACGCTGACTGAACATGGAGCCATGCACCCTCACTCCTCCGTCTGCGGCATGATGCTGGCACATCCCGCATCCCGATACTTTTCAGTGGGCAAGATTGGAGAAGACCAGCTGGACGACTACGCCCGCCGCCGAGGAATGCCAATAGGGAATATGCGGAAGTTTCTGGCAGGAAATTTAGAAAGCGTATCATAATGCTGATAATTCGGTACATTGAAAAAGGAGTTACACAGACGACACAGATTAAACAGATTTTCACTGATAATTTTGTTCATCATGAATTTCTCATCTGTGGTCATCTGTTTAATCTGTGTCACCTATGTGCCATAAAAAATAATCCTTTTGAACTGTGATTTATCGCCCCTTTCCGCGACTAACAGTGCAAAGCAACTCGAAAGAAGCAAAAAGATGGAAAATGCAGAACAAGAGTTTGTATCCGTGGTACGAGAGTATGAGCGCGTGATATATAAGGTGTGCTATCTGTACACCACGCCCAACGCTACCCTCAACGACTTGTATCAGGAAGTGGTACTCAACTTATGGAAAGCATTTCCCAAGTTCCGGCGGGAGTGCAAGATTTCAACATGGATTTACCGCATCGCACTGAACACGTGCATCAGCTTTATCCGCAAAGAAAAGAACATCCCCGAAATCGTTACCCTCAACCAAGAAGCCGACCGGACTGAAGAAACCGACGAGACACAAGCCATGCTACGGCAACTCTACCGGATGATAAACCGGCTGGGACAATTGGAAAAATCCATCATCCTGCTCTATCTGGAAGAGAAAAGCTACGAAGAAATTGCCGAAATCACCGGGCTGACTTTGACAAACGTTGCCACCAAGCTCAGCCGCATCAAAGACAAATTGAAAAGAATGAATAAGGAGGAATAGATATATGGAACTGGATGAACTGAAGAAATCATGGAACGCACTGAATGAACAGTTGCAGAAAGAACCGATTGCTGATGAACAGCAGATTACAGAACTGATTGCCGGCTACAAGGCAAATACCCGCAAAAGTCTGGGACGCCTCGTAGTCATACAACGCTTCTCTATCGGAATAGGAACGATATGTCTGGCTACCCTTCTTCTTATATGGCTGCTACTGCCCACCTTCGGTTTCAACGAACAACTACAAGAAAAGATTGTTCCCTTTTTAGGATTCATTGCCATCAGCATTCTCGCAGGCATGTGGTGGGACTGGAAAACATACCGTTGGAATAAGAATACACATATTGAAGAAATGAGTGTTGCCGAAGTCAGCCGCCGTATGACCACTTTCCGCCAATGGACCAAATATGAGGTGATGGGCATCTCCATCTGGATTATCCTTTTCAATATCCTCAATTATTGGGTGATGGAATATCATCTGATGTCCGTTGGCGTGCAAGCCATACTGATTACCCTCTTTGTAGTATTTGATGCGTTGATTATCTATATTCTCTACAAAAAAGTGATTTACAAACATCTGGACAATATTAAAAAGAACATTGAAGAATTGAAAGATATATGCACCGAGTAACTCTTGTTTTCATCCTTTTCCTTCTCATCCCCGACCTTTACATTTACTTGGTTTATGTAGTAAGAAAAACCAGAAAGGCAGTCCTTCACTGCCTTTATTGGCTTCCCACCTTGCTATTAGCGGCAGGCTATGTTTACTTCATATTCCTTACGGGCGACAATGCGATGTCAAACCATACGCAGGCCATAGGCAGACTGGCAATTACCATCATGCTATTTGTCTTTCCAAAAACCATATTCATGCTTTGCTCGCTGGTGGGAGTACTGGCACACTTCATCATCCGTCGTTGTCCCCGCAGCCCGTTCACCGCTATAGGACTGGTTTTGGCTGTCGTCAGCTTCTTCAATATCCTTTACGGTACCCTGGCAGGCATCACCCGTTTCGATACAAAAGAAGTGGAATACCGTTCTGCAAATATTCCGGAAGGTTTCGACGGCTACCGCATCGTGCAAATATCGGACATACACATCGGCAGTTGGCAAGGCAATCCGGACCCCATCAAACAGCTGGTCGATTTAGTCAACGGACAGAAGCCGGACCTGATTGTCTTCACCGGTGACCTCGTGAACCAGCAGAGCCATGAACTGGATGGTTTCCAAGAAATACTCTCCCAACTATACGCACCGGACGGAGTATACTCCATCCTCGGCAACCATGACTATGGCTCATACTATCACTGGCAAAGCCCGAAAGCAGAAATCGCCAATCTGGACTATTTAATCCGGCAGCAGAAAGCAATGGGATGGAAACTGCTGAACAATGAGCATGACATCCTTCATCACAAAGGTGACAGCATAGCCCTCATCGGTGTGGAAAACGACGGGGAGCCTCCTTTCTCCCAATTTGCAGACTTGCCACAAGCCATGCAGGGCACGGAGGGAATGTTCCAAATATTGCTCAGCCATAACCCTACCCACTGGAGGCGCGAGGTACTGCCCCGATCGGATATTTCACTGATGCTTGCAGGACACACCCACGCCATGCAAGGCATCTTGTTCGGGCACTCCCTTGCCGAACTTATCTATCCGGAATGGAGAGGAATGTACTACGAAGGCAAAAGGGCTTTGTACGTAAATATTGGCAT
>ERZ779829.351-NODE-351-length-20918-cov-2.650194_pt1 | contig 20918 bp, 17 predicted proteins | sample MGYA00511562_ERZ779829 | MGnify/ENA primary metagenome ERZ779829 (study PRJEB29588, sample SAMEA2151677) | human gut metagenome | biome: human gut; feature: human-associated habitat; material: faeces | place: Denmark | collected 2008/2010 ... | reverse complement strand
TCAAGATCTCTTTTTAGTCTTTCCAAGCCATTTTCAACATAGAATAATCCGTAATACTTTTCTGCAATTTCATCAAAGCTCGGATAATTAATTACCCCGTCTTCGTTTACAGTTACCAACCCGAGATTAATCTCATTGGGATCAGCTATACCATCATTATCAAAATCCTGTCCTGTCAGATTATATACCTTTTCAAAATAATCAGGGAGTACTTTCAATCCTGAGGATGTTATTATAACGTGACGTTTTGCCGTTTTTTTAAAAATATTTTCAACTATAAAATCGCCGAAATTATATCTGCCCTTTTCAATCCTTATTTCACCGCAAACCGCATCGGTAGCAAGCATTAAATATTTTGAGTAATTCTCATTGCCGCTATTACACTCAAAATATACTTTTGTACCATTTTCTTTTAATTTTTCTCCTATTCTCTCACGCATCTCTTTAGCGGCCATTTTAGTAAATGTTAAAATAAGTAAATTATCTACTGAAATACCGCTTTTTACTTTTTCTAATACTCTTTCAGTTAGAACAGCAGTTTTACCAGAACCAGCACCCGCAGATACTATAATATTAGTACCTTCTTTATATATAGCTTCTTTTTGTTCATCTGTCCATTTTGGCATAATTTAAACCTCTTATTTTCTTTTTGTTACTAATAATCATACTATTATAACCAAGAATACTATCTATATGTTTATACTTAGAAATATAAAAGATAACTTTTTCTAGTTGATTACCAGTAAAGTTACAAAATAATATTTTATCACTATTAAAACTATTATCTCTAAAGTAATCATATAAGTTATACATATTACCAATTTCTTTATCAAATATAGTATTTTCTCCCATAAAAATCATTTGAATTTTTTCATTTGTCTTATCTTGATTATTATCAAAAATATAAGTATTCATAAAACCCTCCTACTTTGTTTTTACTTTCTTAGTAAAATAATTATAAGTATCATTAGTTATAGTATCTTCTATATCTAAAATATTTTGTTTGCTTCTCATTAACTCATTAAGTTCTTCCTTACTTAGTGTTTCTATTAAATATCTTATCATTAAATAAGACCAGTCATAGCCATTATATTTATTAGTTTTAGTATCTACAAACTCACCATAACTAGCACCATGCTTATGTAGATAAGATATCTTTGGTATTTCTTTTCCTTCACTATTAATTCTTGTTTCAATGAACTCTTTTAATTTATAATTATCAAGAAGAGTATTCTTTTCTCCTGATAGAAAACTAGCTAGTCCTTCATCAAACCACACTATTCGGTTATTTATTCCTTTTTCTTGAATGTAGTTTCTATAAATCACATGGGTAAGTTCATGAAGTATACAAGTAAATAATCTATGTTTATCTATTTTATTTAAATCAGCATATATTTTAACATCTTCATATCCAAAACAACCTGCAATCCCATTTAGAGGATATAGTGTTTTAAATAACTTTTGATATTCTTCAGCATCATCATATAAATATATCTTTAGTTTACTTATATGTTCTAAGTCAAAGAAATTCATAACACTTATAATACCTTTATCTAAGTAAGCAGATAATTCTGGTATTATTTTATCAAAATAGCTTGAAGCATATAACTGATACAACTCTTTATTTACGACTAGTTCCATGTTCTTTTACCCTTACTAGAGTACCCTCATCTACATATAAAGTACCTTCTGTATTTGGAATATCTCCTTTTAAGAAATATTTTTTTACTTTCCTATCAAGTTCTTCATCTTCTATACCATCTAAAAGATTATAAAACCACATAACATAATTTCTCATATTTTCATAGCCATTATCTTTATCTCCTGGATAAAAATATTCATTATTTTCATCATTATATTGTACTACTGCATTTTCTTTATAAATAGTATCTTCACCATTTAAATGTCTTTCCATTATCGTACAGTAATATCTAGGCATATATAAAACATACTTAGTCCCCATTATCTTCACTCTCCTTATTAATATATACTTTATCTTTCTCTCTTAAGTAGCAGATATCTTTATATTCACAGAAGCTACAACTAACATTTTCACCGTTTATTACCTTTGGATTAATTTCAAAGTCAGCCTCTAATATATTATCAATAGCCTTATCAATTAATTTATCTGTATTACTTAGCATATCATCTATCTCTTCTTCAGAAAGAACCTTACTATAAGTACTAAATCCCTTACTCGTAGTCTTCATACCCTTAATTAACTTAGAATCATTATAGGTAGTATCAAATTTAGATAATATATTTTCTTCATCTATAGAGTAACCTTCAAGTCTTAAATTATTTTCTCTTGCAGTATCATAGTCTTTACTATTATCTAAAGTAGTATTAAATAGTTTCTGAAGATAAAAACCTACTACTTTAACATTTTTAAGTTCCATCTTACTAGATAAATATAAATATATTGGTAGTTGTAATCCAAGTCCATATTCCATATTCTTAAGATTAATATTAGTACTTCCTGTCTTATAATCAATAACTACAAGGTATGTAATATCATCTTCTTCTTTATATAGTACTTTATCTATCTTACCCATAAAAGTAACTTTAATATTTTTATCTTTATTTACATAGACTTCTTTTTCTTTCATATTCTTATCAAAAGTACTATAAGTATATTGCTTTCTTATGGTAGTTATAATAAATTCTAATTCTTCTTTAATATTACTAAGAAAGAATAATTCTCTTTTACTAAACTCTCTTTCATTACTTATATATTCATCAAAGACATTACTAAAATTAAAATCTATATCATCCATATGTAATAGTTCGTAGTGGCAGACATTACCTATTAATATAGCAAAATCATCTTTAATAATATTTATCTTTAATATATTATTTAAATAATACTTAAACTTACATTTATAATAATTATTAAGTTTTTCTTTGTAATCCCCAATCGGAGTATCGTCTTCTACATTAAGCGGTATGGATATATAAAATTCGGAACCCTCTCCGTATTTACTGTCAAAAGAAATCGTTCCACCCATAATGCCCAGATATTTTTTCGTTATGGACAGTCCGAGACCTGTTCCCTCCACACTGCTCATAGTATCGGCACGTTCAAATTTATTAAATATCTTGTCTTTAAATTCTTCTTTGATACCTATTCCTGTATCGGTAACCGTTACATTAAGAACATACTTATCTTCCACATAGGAACCTTTCATAATCAGTTCTATGCTGCCTTTTTCTGTATATTTTACAGCATTGCCAAGTACATTTGTAAGTATCTGCCTGATTTTCACTTCATCAGCTTTAAAAGATGACGGCATTTCTTTATCTGCCTTCACAATAAATTCAAGCCCTTTATTCTCCGCTTTTCCTTTTATCATCATAATAACATCGTTAAGCATTGATATGGTACTGAATGTATTTTCAACAAGCTCTATTTTACCTGATTCGATTCTTGAAAAATCGAGAATATCATTAATAATTGACAAAAGAGTATCTCCTGCCGATCTAATATTTCCCGCATATTCCTTGATTGCTTTGTCCGGGTCACTCATAAGTATCATATCATTCATACCCATTATCGCATTGATAGGAGTTCTTATCTCATGGCTCATACTGGCAAGAAAGTTGGATTTTAACTGGTTGGCTTTAAGCGCATAGACTGCCTTCTCACGTATTCTGATATTGTTTTTTGTGAAATTAACAACAGCCATTATAAGCAGTAAATACAAGCCGATAATCATAAACATACCATCGGTATTTCTGTTATTTCCAAAGTTAATCATTATAATCTCAACAAGAGCACATATTGCAAATCCCAGGAAACCTTGGGCAATAACCTTATATTCTTTTATATATCCTTTTATCAAATCCATTATAAGGGTATATGCAACGCTTGCAATCTGTATTGCAAGAACAATATTCATTGGTAAACGAGAACTGTAAAAATCTACGACTCCCGTAAAGTGAAGTGTTGTGAATACTATAAAATTCAGAATTACAACAACTATGGACACCGTATAAAGACGGCAATACCTGTATTCCTGTTCCCGGTTAAGGTAATGGTCAAAAAACGCCGGTGCAAGCATTATAACAAGATATCCTAATATTCCATCTATATAATAAATCTTGAATATGTACTGATACAGCATATTATCAAATATGAGCCAGCTTGCAACAGCAAGAACCCCCACGCTCAGGGATAAAATACTTATATCTTTTTTTCCTTTTATATGTAAAATAAGGTTTACAACAATACTCACAAATGCAAATATAGCAAGAATTATAGATGCATTCATCTGGACGCCACAAAGTTTCTGATATTCCTCATATATGCCATAGGCATTACCCAGAAAAACTTTTGATAAGACAAGAACATTATCTCTGGGTACATTTCTGACAATTCTTATGGTCTTGCCTGAGGCCTGGCTTCCCAAATCTATATAAATAATTCTGTTTTTTTCCATTAACCCCGGTAAAGGATTATCATCATTTCTATACTTTCCCACAAGAACATCATCGAGATATATCTTTGTGCTTCTCCCCAGAGTCAACGACAATACGGAATCATAAGGAAGATTGTCCGGAAGGACATTTTCCACAACAATATCTTTATTTCCCTCTTCAGTTATACTGACAGGATAATCAAGTGGCTTTCTTGTACCATCTTCATACACACGTTCCCAGCCTGTCTTATATAATTGACACCAGCCCCCAAGCCCGTTACCATAATGTTTTTTTATGTAAAGCTGAAAGACCATGCCAAAAATATATACTCCTGCAAGCGTGCAAAAAACAATTCCTACAAGTATTTTATATATTTTTTTTCTTGTATCTCCGTTATTCATAATTACCTCTGAATCTTTTTAACATTATTAACCCTGCGGCTGTAGTTATAAACTCCGTCACAGGGAAGGTACACCAGAAATATTTAAGTCCAAGCTTTGAAAACAGCCAGCCTAAGGGTACAAACAATACCACCGTCCTTAAAACCGTCAGCAGCGAACTTTTAACAGACTGTCCGATTGCCTGAAAATATACAGGAAACGTAAGTGACGTTACAAGGAGTATAAAAGACATACCTATAATGTGAAAGGCATTAACTCCAATCTCAATTACCTTTGCATCCCTTGAAAATACTCTTAACATCGGCCCCGGAATTATCTCAAAGCAAAGGGTTCCTATAATCATAAGAGTCCATCCAAAAATTACCGCATCTTTTAACGTCTTTTTGCATCTGTCATACATACCGGCACCGTAGTTGTAGCTTATGACGGGAACTATACAGGTCTGCATTGCCCCTAACGGAATAAAGAAAAACGATTGCCATTTATAGTACAATCCCAGTGTCGTTACTGCCTGGTCTGAAAATCCCTTTAGAATCATATTAAGTCCAAATATATAAAATGTATACGCCGACTGCATTAAAATATTAGGAAATCCAAGATAATAGATTTTTTTGACATACTTTTTATAAACTGAAAGTGGGGGAGATTTTCTGAATCCCTTAGTCATTACGATTACAGCTGCAGCTATCTGCCCCGTTACCGTGGCTACTGCCGCACCTGCTATTCCAAGTGCCGGAAAAAATCCTATTCCGAATATAAGGAGGTAATCCAATATAATATTAATTACCGCACCTGCTATCTGGGCTATCATAGGAAGCTTCATATTACCTTCTGACTGCAATACTTTTGTCCATGCACTTTCAAGAAAAAGTCCTATGCTTAATACGGAAACTATCCTCCCATAAGTAACCACTTCTTTAATTATCTCCGGTGATTTGGTTGACATTCCCGCATATTTCGGCATAAGAAAAAAGCTGACTGTAGCAAAAACAGCCCACATCACAAGTGCAAGCAATGTGGCTGTTCCTGCCGTTTCATCTTTTTCTTTTACTTTACCCATTCCGAGATAATGTGCCATTAAAGTGTTGATACCGACGCCCGTTCCCACGGCTACCGCTATCATTAAAAGCTGTATCGGATAGATTATCGATAATGCCGTAAGTCCGGCCTCCGAGTATCTTCCCACAAATATACTGTCCACCATGTTATATAACGCCTGTATAAGCTGTGCTGCCATTACAGGAGGCGCCAGTTTAAATAATATTTTCCATATTCCGTCTTTTCCGAAATCTATTCCGTTATTCATATAATACCTTCTTATGTATATCACCAAATGGTATTATAACACATGTCACATTATTTTTACCATCCCAAATCCATAAGCCAGTTATTAAGACAAGATATAATACTCTTTTACACTTTGCCGCAATCCCTGCGTCATGTTCAATGCTCCTGTAGGCTCATCGGCAAAAAGTATTCCCGGATTACTTAACGAACAATTCCATTATATCTACTGCAAGTTTTGTCTGTTTTTCGGTTCTGCCAATTGACATCTGATATTGTATGCCGTGGGCGCAAAAATATACGGTCTGATATTCATCAGGGTCATGCGTATTTCTAACACCTTCCATAGGCTCATCCTTTCCTTCCCAGATAAAATATGCTTTTGAACCATTACTGAGCGTGTATACAAATGACGCTTTTACATTATCACGACCATCACCAAGTTCATCTCCGTCTTTTACTTCATTAGCAAAGAACTGTGAATTTATTAATGCGCTCTGACCTGTGGATATCTGTCTGACGGTCATTGTACACCGCACAATATTATATTTATCAGAAAAGCCTACCATCATATCTCTAAATACAAAATCTTTATCTTCCGGCAACTTCATTCCTGTATAATCTTCTAAAAGATTACCATCCTCAAATGCAACCCAGTAAGATATATGATCTTTGTATTTAATTTGTTGGACATCCTCTTTTGATATGAATCTTTCAATATCAAAATACACCGGCTCCATAGGCTCCATCTCCACCGTCCTGTTTCCAATCACAAGGCTGTATGATTTGTAAATATTTTCACCATACGTAATTGCTGACGGAACTCCGATTGCCACAATAATAACTGCTGCCACAAGTCCTGCAAGGGCATAAATTTTTCTAAGGCTGATTTTCTTTTTAGGTGCTTTTTCTTCGCATTTCTCAAGAATCATCCTGTCCAAGCCAATATTATGTTTTATTCTGTCCTGTTCTATTCTGTATTCTTTTTCAAAATCCATATCCCCGTACCTCCTTTTCCGATAACATTCCTTTCAAACGTTCCCGTCCTCTTGACAACTGACTGGCTATTGTATTCTCTTTTTTCCCAAGCATAAGGGCAATCTCTTTGATACTGTAGCCTTCATAATAAAAAAGATGAATTACTGTCCTATATTTTTCCGGCATATCCTGCACCAGCTCTGTAAGATACCCATTTTCCTGTCCGTTACCGGCATCGGGTTCTTTTTCTTCATAACTGACTTTCCTGTGCCATGATGATTTCCAGTAATCTTTGCAGCAATTAACGGTTGTCCTCATAAGCCACGCTTTAAGGTGTTCCTCAGGTTCTATTCTATTGTCTTGTTTTATAAGCTTCAGGAAAACATTCTGGTAAATATCATCTGCTTTGTCTTTATTTTTCATTTTGAGATATGCCAGCCTGTAAACGCTGTCGCCGTATTTTTTAATAATGTTTTCTAATTCATCGCGACTATACAAACCATTTTTCTCCTTCCTCTGTTCTTTCATTCATAAAACCGGTTTCACTATATATACGATTCAACCCGGTAAAAAATTGCATTGCCTATAATTTTTTTACAATAATATTTTCACTTAGTCAAACTGTAACGTTTAGAGAACAAGAAAAGCCCATAAATAGGGGATTTGTGTATGACATTGTTTTTGCTGATAATCCGCTTATGTATGCCGTCCCTTGCTCATGATTGCGAGTTGTAGGCTTGGGCTTAACCTGTTTTGAACTTGGATATATACTCGCTAATAAATCACACAAATAATAAAAATGAATTTAGTTATTTTCATTATATATTTTATCATGGCTTTAAAAAAAACACCCCAGAACCGAAATTCCGAGGTGTAATATGCTTTTCTGAAACGCCATAAGACGCTTTGGATTGTAAATATTATCTCTTTGAGAGCGTTTGTATATCATGAAAAGCCTGTAATTGGGAGATTTGTGGTTGGCATTGTTGCATATGTATTGTATGTGATTGACTACCCACACATTCCTAGAACCACGCTTCGCTTTGACAAAGATATTAATCTTTTACTATTTATTAATCATTAACCAGATATATACTCTATAACTGCTGCCATAACATTATTATATATTTGTTTGGAGCGAACCTCACCTATATAGTAAATTTTTTTCAATTCATTCTCATCTCCATCAAAAATATCTTTTATCAATATATATCCAGCGTCATTTAATCTTTTCACCAACTTTGTAGATATCTCCAATTCATTTACTTTTTTATTTAGAATATTATTTAAAAACATCTTTTGATCAATTTCTTCTTCTGTCGAAATCAAGTTATGTGCATCTTCATAAACAGGAGAATTTTCTCCATAATTAGGGAATTTTTTTTGTGATATATTATCAATTATTTCTTTACAAGATACCGCTAAATTTGTTTTAGCCATTGATAATAAAACTATGCCAAAATTCAATTGATATCTGTCATAATAATCATATCTAAACTTAGTTGCCTCTACATCCAATGTAACAACACCTGAATATTCAAGTATCTTAATTGCTTGCTTTATCGCTTCAGGGGCTTTCCTTGAAATAGCAAAATACACCGTGGTCTTTTCATTTGAATCACTACCATCTCTTGTATTAATCCTAGTTATATCTTTTGTAACGGTATTTTCTATAAATTTTCTAGACCACTCAATCATTTTTTTATGACCTTTATATCTTTCCTCTAATTTTGTATGTTCTGTCCAAATTGTTACTCTATAAAAGTCTTTTATAACATCATTTACAACTGCTGCCTTTATAGCGTTACCCTTATCAAGTATTGCATTTAAACTTTTTAATAAAAATCTTGGATTACCATTAGAGCAATATATAATTGTATTCAGCAAATCACCATTCTGAATCATCTTATCATATTCATCCGGATAATTTTTCTTTACGATTTCTCTCATTTTTAAAATATAATCAGAAGCAAGTATTCCTCTTTCTATCTTTTTTGTAGTTGCATCATGAAACTGCTGAAATGTACCATATGAAACCAAACCTGGATAAACTGCAGCTTTACATATTACTATCGGAGATCTTAATGCTCTAAATAATTCAAAAAAATCTCTTTGTTGTTTAGGTGCAAAAATTTGACATGCCTCATCAAACATAATTACAATCTTCTTTATATTAAATTCTTCACATAATTCTTTAATAAACTCTCTAAAATAATCTATATTATTTAAAATATTTTCATCGTCTATAACATATTCACTATCTATTTCAAAACTTTCACTTGAAATATCATTTATGTAATCCTCTAGCTTTTTTACAATTGGATTTACATCCTTATTAACTATAGGTTTAAATATACTTCCATTTACTATTATCCCCTGCTCTTTTAGTTTAGTTCTAAGTGCAATTAATATTTTACTTACCATGAGCTTTAACATATTCACATTTTCATAAATCGGACATGTTGCAAAGCTCGTATAAATCGGCAATATCCTTTTTTCTTCAAAATTATCTGTAAGTTCTGACTCGGCTTTTCTCATAAGCATAGTTTTCCCAGTTCCTCTACTACCAATAAGTAACAATGGTTGAAATGATTTCAACGCTTCTATATTCTCACGATCCATTGCTGTTTCAACATATAACTCATTTACTTCATCTATGGATAGGTCCTCTGTTCTTATTCGTGCTTCACTCATTTCCATTCTCCTCCGTATCTTTTTATAATTGGATTCCATATATCTATCTTATCATTTAATTTAATATAAAATTCATATTCTTTTCCAAATCTAATAAACAACAATAAAATCATTATATCAGCAACATTATTAACCTGAACAAAATATTCTTTTACCGCTGTTTCATCATATTTTATCTGCATTTCATTTATACTTTGCATATACATATACTTACCATGCACATATTCTGAACATTCATGATAACATTCCTTTATTTTATCCCTAAATTCTTCTATTTTAAGTTGTCCCGATATAAAGATACTTAGATATTTTTCACTAATTATTCCTTCCTCAGAAAACAATTTTGCCCATGCCATATCCACTTTATTATTTTTCCATAAAATATATTCATAATTATGATCATAATAATATACATAGCTTAATGATAATTCTATTGCACTTCGTAAACACATCATCGAGTTTCTATAAAAAGCTTGTGACATAAAAATCAAACTGTTAATAATGTCATTTTCAACTTCTTTAAGTACTTCATTACAACTACTATTAATAAAAGAACCTGCCTGTTGTATTAACTCTATTTTGAGCAAAAGTTTACCAATTTCATTATTATGTTTATTAACTGTATCAATAATGTTTTTATCTGTCGTCTGATTGATATTCATAAATATCTCTTTAATCTCATCCATTTTTCATATCTCCTGTCCATTATACATACCAGTTTCTCTCACAATACTATTCTCATACCACTCTTTAGGTGACCCTTCCGTTTTATAAGCTGCATCTAGCATTTTATATATTTGTGGATACTTAACATCAAATCTGAGTAATGTTTTAAGTTCGGTAGTCTGTATAGGGAGAATTTTCATTCCTATAATATACTTTGTTCCTGCGTTATTATAATACTCCATAAACCTTCTAGCCCGGAAATCTGATATTACATTATTATTCAAAAATGTTGTGATAAACACACAATATGCTTCATCTTCAGGGTGTGCCAGACAATAATCTCCTAAATGTCTTGATACCGGCTCCATTTCCATTCTTCTTTGATTTTGACCATCCGCAAGAGTTGCTTCTATTAACAATGTATGCTTAGGATATTCACATGTCATTTCATACTTCCAGACTATATCAGCTTCTCCGCCTCCAGCATGAGTCTTCGGCAATAAATCCGCTTCTAATGATAAATTCATATATTCAAGAACATCACCTTTTCGTTCGCTAATTATATACCATGCTATACCAAGTACATATTCAAATATTGTAGGAATATCCGCATTGTCTGTAACTATGCGTCTTATTTCATCATCATTTCTGCTTTCAAAATCATCAAGTAATCTAATAATAGTGTTTTTATCAAACTTATCATCTATAAGCTTATTAAATCTTATATAGCGCTCATCTTTTATAACCTTCTGAGCCATCTCTTTATTGGCTACGCTAGTACCTAGAGCACGTCCTAATTTTTGATATAAAATATTTATATCTATATCAAAGAATGAACCTATATCTTTAAGCATTGAATTTTGGGGTAATAACTCTGTCTGTTCAAAAGCTATATTTAACAGATTTCCCGCTATAATCTCAATATAACATTGTGGAAGTACATCTAATTTTACTTTATTATCCTCAAACAAAACGACATCTGTTATTTTGAAATATCTTCTATTCAAATCAAAGTAATCTGATAATGTTGCTCTAGCCTTAAAAGTATGCACCACCTTAAAAAATTCTTCATTAAACTGTTCTTCTGTTGTTACCTGTAATATTGGAACAGTATTAAGTACAGATAGCCCCTCTCTTGAAATTACACTTCGTGCACTACTGTTGAAGAAATATTTTCTCCAAGCTCCTCCAACCTTACTATTGGTTAATTTCTTTGTAGCTTCATAAAATTCTAATGCAAGATTATCTTTTGAAATTACAATCTTTTTTAATAAGGAATATAAGATATAATACGGCTTGTCATATTTTGCACTTTTTCTATTGATTCCAATGTTACATATCAATTCTTCTGAGATAGGCTCTGTTTTCAACAAATTCAACGCCTGTTTATAATTATCTTTTTCCATCAAAACGGATAAGATAATATCATCAAAATTCTTCTCGCCAGTCTCACGATGGTTCTTTATTCTCTTAACTATATTTTTTGTTGTATGCTCATCCACACATAATGGTAATAGATATGTAAACTCATCATTTGTGAGATAGCCTAACTCATTTACAGCATACAGAAATACAACAAATGGTCTTACAATCTTTCCCTCTACATTATTTGCTGTTTTTAACATCTGTTTAAAATATAAAAAGCTGTCTTTCGGAATTTCCAAAAAATTATCTGCTGAAAAATCAGCTGAATCAGCGATTCTTAACAATTCTAATCCCGCTTCTGTTATATTACGCTCATCATCTAGAAGTCCTATATCTCTTAATCCTGACGTTTTTTCTCTTGCATCTTTATCTGGAATAGCAGCATCTCCTTTTACAAAGTTGCTTTCTTTCAAAAAATTATAATATTCTGCTTGAAATTTTTTATTATTTCCCCACTTCTTGTTTTTATTTTCTTCTATCTCTCTGAACTGCCTCAGTAAATGCAATTGCTTTTCTATACTCAGATTAAAATTGTCAGTACGATAACTTGTTGTACCAATAGCCCAACAATAACTTTTAAATCCTATCTTTTTTGCCATAAAATATCTCCTCTAATCAATAGTTTACTACTAACACTTCCTTAGTTATTCCATCCTTTTTTGTATGATAATTTGAATTGGTATAATCATAATTCAATGAAATAGCTTTAAATTTCTTATTTTGATTAATCCATTCCGAGAGTATTACATTTTTCTTACCCTTACTTTCCAATACATTAGATAAGGCAAATCTAATCCCTTTTTTATCAAGCTCTTCAAGATAATTCAGCAAATCTTTTTCATCATTTTCTGTCCATCCGGCTTGTTCATTATAAGTTGCACATGTTATCAAATAAGGAGGATCAGCATAGAAAAAACTTTTATCTGTATAGCCTTCCATACTTACATTCCTAAAGTCATCTGTTGTAAACCTATAATCTCCACTCTTAACTCTATCAATAAATGCTTCCAGCTTTCCCTGCATCTTAGAGTTAAAATCCCTTTTGCCAACAGGTAAATTAAACTCTCCTTTCCTGTTGAATCGTAATTGATTATTAAATGAATATACGATTAACAAATATAACATTAAATAATACTCATTATCTTTGCTGGCTTTTTTATTAAAATCACCTCTAAGTTTATTGTAACCGGCTTTATTATATTCACCTAATCCCTTTGAGCTTTCACAATTATAAAAATCATATCCATTCTTACTTACTAGCGATAATCCGTATTTGTCTATACTTTTATATATCCAATCAAATATCTCTTCTTTCGTTAATCGTCTAAATGTATCCAATAACCCCACAAGATATTCATTACTATCATTAAACAAAACTTTGTTGCAATCTACATTTATCCCAACATTACAACCACCACAAAACAAATCTACAACCTGATCTGCATCTTTCGGAAACAATGGAAGAATTTGTGAAAGCAATTTATACTTTCCACCTGTATAATTCAATGCGGATGGAATAACTTCTTTTCTTTCATTATTACATATGCACAAAAATAATCTTTCCTGATTTGCCTGTATATCTGACTTTCCAGTAGAAAATGCTTTGTAATCTTCCGAGAAAACTTTTACTTTTCCCTTTTTACTTAAAATTTTCATAATGTCATCATCACTTATTTTGGCATTAGATCTGTCATTTCCTTTATTTGCCATATTATTATATGAAAGTAAAATATACTTTGCATGAATTGAATTAATAAGATTTTCAAATGCTACTGTTGCCTTTTGGGTACAATAATCGCTTTTTAAAGCTGTTCTGTCCATTTTCCTAGCAACACCAAATACCTCTGGCTTTTCCCATCTGGCTACATTTTCCAATAGATGATACGCATCACAATACTGTCTTGAATTATATGGTGGATCAATATAGATTAAATCCGCTTCTATTTCTGGTGCTAATTCGTTTGTATCCATATTATAACAAACATTATTCTCATTAACATTAGGTTCTGGTTGTGGAACATACAATTCCAAATGTTTTTCAAACTCCACTCCCTGCCTGTAGGCATCATAATGTCCACATGTATTAGCAATCTTATCCATTGCATATAGCAATGATGTTATTAGTAAAGCTCTCTCCCTTGCGTTAATATACCCCGAATTAAATTTATCTTCTATATCCTGCCTAATAAATCCTATTTTTCTACAATCATCCAAAGAAAAATAAGTATTTGAAAAATTATCACTCATATAATTATCTTCAGTAATTTTCAAATTGTTATATTGCGTAATGATTTTTATAACTTTCTCTTCTGAATAATGTTCACTACTAAACCATGCAACATGACATATGTAATTACTATACATAATGTCATTCGTAGTAATCTTCTTATCAATAAAAGCAGAGGCAACAGCACCTGTTCCTGCAAAAATATCTGCTACTGTATTTATATTTTTACATTCATTTTCAACTACTCTTGTAATAAACGGAAGTAACTTATATTTATTACCCAAATATCTGCGATTATTTATTTTAGTAGTTTTATATTCTTTTGGTATCTCTTTAGAATCAACAAACCTATTCGCTTTATTTTTCTTTATATACTCACTAAGTTTTTGGTATGCTTCTTCATTCCATATAACTCTACCATTATCATTTATCTCAACTTCAATTACGCCATTATCTTTAAGATAATATAAATATGATCTGGAAATGTCTAATTTTCTTGCTAATTGTGTTGCTGAATAACTCATAATTCAATCTCCATCTTATGCAACATATTCTATCCTTTATTGTACACTTTTTACATTTATTATACCATTATATCCTAATTTTTCAATATATATATTGTTTTAAGTTTCTAAAACGGATGCTAAACTTACATTTAGTTTATTATTAATTAGCATCCATATATCCATAATGATATATTTATAAACTACTCAAACCGAACGAACAGCCTAACACATTAGATATAAAAGCATCGTCAGATAAGGAATGTCTTTTGTTATGCACATTTTATTAAAGAAACAAAGTGGAAAAAATATTTAAGTACCATAACAAAATTTTCTACTTGCAAATTCATTTTACTGTATTGCATAAAGAAAAAATTGGTTTTCTGCTTTTCTTCCATCCATCTGTAATTTCAATGTTATGACTCCAATACTGTTTGATATACAACACTTTTAAATCTATTCTTAATTTTTTCTATATTTTCTTTCAATATTTCTATCAGAATACAATTTCTCTTTTTATTCAAAGCTGCAACCCCTACAGCTCCACTTCCTGCAAATGAATCTAATACTATTTCTCCCTGATATGTTACATATTCCAGAATTTCTTCACAAAGTTCAACCGGTAATTCGCTCTGATGTATTTTATTCTTTTTTGAAACCGGCTGAATGTCAAACATTGCAGGTAACATGCCATTGCTCCCACTCATATAATGTATTTGCCCTGTACTATCAGATTTTTTCTTGTCAATTCTCATGCTTCTGGCCTTTCCTTTAGAAAAAAACATTATATCTTGAGTATTCTTCGCTTTTCTGCCTGTATTGCTTACAAAATTTCCTTTCTTCCATGTTACCTTAGAATAATATAAAAATCCAGCTTCCTTTGCATAATTTTTAATCTGATAGAGATATTCATAATTATTTTCATTCTCTGCCGGAAGTACTTCCACAAGAAAACATCCTTCCTTCAATACTCTGGCTTTTTCCTTGAAATCATTCAAAGTATACCTAAAACAATCATATTCTGCAAAGTCCCTCGTACCACCTTTGTTTGATTTTCTATCTAACCAAGGGTGGTCTGTTAATATGCAATCAATACTATTATCCTTCAGCATTGACAGGTCTCTGCCATTACCTTCAATTAACAAACACTGTTCCTCTTCACAGTTAATTGTACGATATACACCTTTTGCTACTCTTTCAAATTTGACACCTATTTTCTCATAAATACGTGCTCTGACAGTTTCCTGCGGCTTTTCCGTATTTTGCTGATATGCCTCCTGTAAAGTAAAATTTTCTTTATTTTTAAAACAATTAAATATTTTTTCTACTAATGTCATTTTGTACTTTCTCCTTTCATATTAAGTCATAATCCTAACACATAAGGATGTACAATAAAAAGGACTTTGTCATTCTTGGTGTCGTATTTATTTTTTTTGTTAAAAAAAAACCCCAGACCAAAGTCTGGGGTGTGAATACACATCTGTGTGAAATTATCTCTTTGAGAACTGTGGTGCTCTACGAGCTGCTTTGAGACCGTATTTCTTACGTTCTTTCATTCTTGGATCTCTTGTGAGGAATCCTGCTGCCTTAAGTGTTGGTCTGAAATCAGCATCAACTTTAAGGAGTGCTCTTGAAATGCCGTGTCTGATTGCTCCGGCCTGTCCTGTTGTTCCACCACCGTGAACGTTAACTGTAACGTCATATTTATCTGTAGTATCTGTAGCTACAAGTGGCTGTCTAACGATAACCTTTAATGTATCAAGACCGAAATACTCGTCCATATCCTTCTTGTTGATTGTGATCTTACCAGTACCAGGAGTGATATATACTCTGGCAATGCTGCTTTTTCTTCTTCCTGTTCCGTAGAACTTAGTTGTCTTAGCCATTTACGTTATCCTCCTTCTTAGTACTTAATCTCTAAAACTTCTGGCTTCTGAGCCTGATGATTGTGCTCTGGACCTGCATATATATGAAGCTTTGTGATCATGCTTCTTCCAAGTGGTCCCTTTGGAAGCATTCCCTTAACTGCTAAACGGATAACATCCTCTGGCTTCTTAGCCATCTTCTCTTTTAATGTAGTCTCTTTCATTCCGCCTACATAATCTGAGTGGTTGTAGTAGATCTTCTGATCCATCTTCTTACCGGTAACCTTGATCTTGTCTGCGTTTACTACTATTACATAATCACCTGTATCAATATGTGGTGTAAATGTTGGCTTATTCTTTCCTCTTAAAATGCTTGCTATCTCTGATGATAAGCGTCCTAAAGTATGTCCTGTAGCGTCAACTACATACCACTTTCTTTCTATTGTTGATGGGCTTGCCATAAAGCTCTTCATCGTGGTACCTCCTAAATTATTCTTTTATAATCTTCTTTACTAATGTATATTCAGCACATTCCTTACCGGGGCATTGGTTCGAAACGCACTTATAAACTTCGCATACTTTGCAAGTATATTATAATTACATTTTGTTGTCAACTATTTTTTCCAACAAAAATATCCGGCGATACATGTGCACCGCCGGATACCATATTATCATTCATTCTTCTGTCTGTAAATACTATCTTTTATTTAGAAATCCACCTCTGTGTCATAGTAGCAGCACTTCAGCAGCTTCTCCATCTCTTCCTGGCCTGGCTGTCTTGGGTTGGAGCCTGTACATGCATCAAGTATCGCATTTGCAGCGATCTCAGGAAGTCTTTCAAGGAATACATCCTCCGGAACAAAGCCCTGCTCACATGGATAGCTGTCTGGTCCATAATTCTTGATACAGTGAGGTATGTTCAGCTCATCATTCATCTTGCGCAGATATGCGATGAGAAGAGCTATCTTCTCGTCGAGGGTCTCTCCGCCAAGGCCCATGAAGTCTGCTATCTCGCCGTAACGAATCTTTGCTGTCTCATCCTTTGCATTGAAAGCGATAACCTTTGGAAGATACATCGCATTTGCTGCTCCGTGGATGATATGTGCACCGTAATCGGCAAATGCTGCTCCGGTCTTGTGTGCCATTGAATGTACGATTCCAAGCAGTGCATTTGAAAATGCCATGCCTGCAAGACACTGTGCATTGTGCATTGCGTCACGCTTCTCCATATCTCCGTTATATGATCCAACCAGATCATTCTGGATCATCTTGATCGCATGAAGTGCCAGTGGATCTGTGAAATCACAATTTGCGGTTGATACATAAGCCTCGATTGCATGTGTCATGGCATCCATACCTGTATGTGCTACAAGCTTAACTGGCATAGTCTCTGCAAGCTCAGGATCTACGATCGCAACATCAGGTGTAATCTCAAAATCAGCTATCGGATACTTGATTCCCTTCTCGTAATCTGTGATGATTGAGAATGCGGTAACCTCTGTTGCAGTTCCTGATGTTGAAGAAATAGCGCAGAAATGAGCTTTCTTTCTAAGTTCAGGGATTCCAAATACCTTACACATATCCTCAAATGTCGCATCAGGATACTCATACTTTATCCACATAGCCTTTGCTGCGTCTATAGGTGAACCACCGCCGATGGCCACTATCCAGTCAGGCTCAAATTCAAGCATGGCTGCTGCACCCTTCATAACTGTCTCAACCGAAGGATCTGGCTCAATTCCCTCAAACAACTTAACTTCCATTCCAGCTTCCTCAAGGTACTGTACTGCCCTGTCCAGGAATCCAAATCTCTTCATGGATCCGCCTCCGACACAGACCATAGCTCTCTTACCCTTGAATGTCTTGAGTGCCTCCAAAGCACCTTTTCCGTGATACAGATCTCTTGGTAACGTAAATCTTGCCATTGTTTGCCCTCCTAAAATCAAAATAAAAAAAACCAATCATGTTATCTTCACTGAAACACCTTGAAATATTCCGAACACTACGAAACAATTCCTGACATATCCGTCATGTAGCAGCATTTCAATGTAATTATAACATGATTGGCTCTTGTTTTCATTATTTTTTGTGCATTTCACACAATGTTTTTAATCTATTTTTCACTGTTTTGCTAGATGTTTTCCACTTTTCATTCTTATTTCTAGATTATTTCAAGTCCACTTTTCCAAGTTATTATATACAAAATATAACCACGCTATTTTATAAACTGCCAACATATTATTAGCAATTTTATCTTATCCCGACAAATATTATACGTCTACAGATATTTTATCTCCACAAGAGTAAGCCCCTTGGCCTCGGCTTTCGGACCAGCTTTCGTCCTATCCTTAGCCTCAAGTATTGACTCCATACAGTCCTCTGGCCAGATTCCAAGACCTATCTTCATCAAAGTTCCCACTATGATACGGACCATATTGTACAGGAAACCATTTCCACTTATCCTTATATGTATCATATCACCAACTTTATCTATGGTTATATCTGTTATTGTACGGACTGTATTCTCCACCTGAGACCTTGATGAACAGAAGCTCTTGAAATCATGCTCCCCAACCAGCACTGCCGCAGCCCGCTTCATCTTATCTATATCAAGTGGATAATAGACGAATGTCGAGTAAAGACGCTCCGTCGGCATATCAAATCTTCTGTTTAATATCTTGTATTCATATGTCTTGATCGTGTCACAGTATCTCGGATGAAAATCGTCAGCCACCTGGCATGACTCCTGTATCCTTATGTCTTCCGGGAGCCGCTGATTAAGCGCAAATGAAAACTTCTCTCCAGGTATTCCTGATTCAGTGTCGAACACCGCCACATTTCCCAGTGCATGTACACCGGAATCCGTTCTGCTGGCTCCTATAACCTTTATATCCTCATGACAAAGCTCGCTGAGTGTCTTATTCAGGACTTCCTCAACCGTTATTCCATTTATCTGAACCTGCCATCCACAATAATTTGTTCCATCGTAGGCTACAATCAATTTTACTCTCTTCATATTCATACTAGGGATGTATCTGACACATCCGTATCCTTTTCTATATTATCGATGTATCTGAATTACGCTCCAATTCTTAATCAAGCCCGATCGTCATTGACTCTGTAATGTTTAAAACAAATCTATATACAAACGACTTTTGATCCCGAAGTGCGCATGTATCCCGAAATAAGATTGCAGGATTTCCTACATCACGCATCTGTATACTATCATGCATCCCAGATACACCAACACTATAGCATAACTTACATAGTCTGTTCCACTGTATTTTAACGGATTCATGCGGCTCCTGCCTTCGCTGCCGTCAAAACATCTGGCATCCATGGCCTGGGCAAGATCTGTGGCCCTCCTTATCGCCGATACAAATAATGGTACAAATACAGGTACATAACTCTTTATCCTCTTGAATATATTGCCACTCTCGAAGTCCGCACCTCTGGAAAGCTGTGCCTTCATGATCTTATCCAGCTCCTCCATAAATATCGGGATAAATCGCAATGCAATCATAAGCATCATGGCCATATCAGACACCGGAACCTTTATTTTCTTCAAGAATCCCAGACTGCTCTCCAGTCCATTTGCCAGATTCATCGGTCTTGTAGTGTACGTCATGACAGATGAGCCTATTATGAGGTATACAAGGCGTATAACCACAAGCACCGTAGTCATCACACTGTTATCTGTTATGCGAAGTCTGTGCCAGCTCCAAAGTACCCGTCCGTCCCCGTTGAACACGCTGAATATTGCTGTAAACAGAATAAACATCCATATGACCTTCAGTCCCCTGCAAATGTATGTTATCGGCACCCTGCTCACCGCCACATATATACAGAGGAATGCCGTTGCGGCAAGTATCATGATCCAGTCCTTGCAAAGAAACAGCGATATGGCATATAGAAATGTTATTGCAAGCTTTGTTCTCGGATCCATTCTATGTATCACAGAACTGCCACTGTAATATTGTCCTATTGTAATATCTCGTATCATAGTAAATCTCCTATTCCGGGCACCTGGGAACATCTATACCGTACTGCTCAAGTAAGCTCCTGTCCTCAAAAAACTCACCTGTCCCTCCATCATACACTATCCTTCCATGCTCCATAAGAAGAATCCTCTCTGACATCTCATACACATCCTCCATGTCGTGGGATACCAGTATGATCGTCACATTTTTCTCTCTGTTGAGCTTTCTGACGAGATTCCATAACTGCTCCCGGCTCTCTCCGTCAAGCCCACATGCAGGCTCATCAAGGATCAATACGTCTGGCTCATATGCCAGTATTCCCGCTATTGCCACCCTCTTTTTCAAACCACCGGACAATTCGAATGGAGAATACTCCGCATATTTCTCCGGTACTCCCACCAACTCAAGCGCCTTTCTGGCAGCATCCTCAGCCTCTCTCTTTGACATTCCAAAGTTTATCGGGCCATACATTACAT
>ERZ779829.349-NODE-349-length-20930-cov-4.974994_pt1 | contig 20930 bp, 21 predicted proteins | sample MGYA00511562_ERZ779829 | MGnify/ENA primary metagenome ERZ779829 (study PRJEB29588, sample SAMEA2151677) | human gut metagenome | biome: human gut; feature: human-associated habitat; material: faeces | place: Denmark | collected 2008/2010 ... | reverse complement strand
CCCCTCGCAAGAGCCGTCACCGTCATGCCGCCATTCTTTTATCCGAAGCCGTAAGGCGTAGGATAGCAGGGCACAGCCCTGCCTTAAGGGAGTCCAGAGGGAACGTCTGGCACACGACTTTGCAGGGCAAAGTGTAGTGTGTTACACCCTGTAAACGCAGTCGGAAAAATCGGAATGATTTTTCTGACCGCAGGGGTGGTTTTACACGACCGAAAAGGGCGAGTAAATCTCACGCCTGCATTTTGCGTTTACGGGGTGTTCTCCCGTAGGGATGACAGCGGCAGGGTATCCTAAAATCACTGTCACTGCCGTCACCGCTGTCACCCGCAGGGCAGAGCCGCCAGCTTTACATGGCTTTAAGCGTCAATGACAGTAACAGGGGGGTATCCTAATATCGCTGTCACCACCATCACCGCTGTCACCCGCCCTCCTTGCAAGGGCAATCTGCCTGCCGTCTTTCCTGCGGCTGTACTGGTAGCAGATACGGTTCTCGCTTAAAAATGTGGTGCGGTATTCATTCAGCCATTTCGTAATCACCGTGGGTATGGTTTCCGTTTCCCCCATAGCGGCTAACAGCTCCGTTGCCGTGCCTGCCCATTCTTCCTTATCCCTCATAAAATCCACCAACCGAAAAAGGACATCTGGTATCGTTTCTTTCGCAAGCTGCTCCTGCGTTTTCCTCTCCACAAGTTCCCAACTGCAATCACGGAAACGCAGCGTGTATTCCTGATAAGGCGTGTCCCTGCCCGTCACATACAGCTTGGCGGTGTCGGATGCCCGTTTCTCCTTTTCCAGAACAAAGGTAGCGTCCGCACTCCCCGTTAAGCCTGTCGTCCCAGACACCTTGTTGAACACATCGCTGTCATTCTGCTTTCGGATGTGGTGTACGACAATGACCGCCAGAGAGTGCCTGTCGGCAAAGTCTTTGATGAGGGAGATGTCCCCATAGTCGCTTGCATAGGCATTGTCTTTTGAAGCTGTACGGACTTTCTGCAAGGTATCAATGACAATGAGCCTGCTGTCTGGGTAATCTTTCAGATAATCTTCAAGCTGCACGATAAGACCGTCTGACAGCTTGCAGCTTGCCACGGCAAAATGAAGCCGCCCGCTCGCTTCGTCCGTCAAACGGAACAGCCTGTCCTGTATGCGGCAGAACGTGTCCTCAAGGCAGAGGTAAAGCACATCGCCCTCCATTGTCGGCATATCCCATAAAGGGATTCCCTGCGACACGCATAAGCATAGCTTCAGCATGAGCCAGCTTTTGCCTATCTTCTGTGAGCCGCAGAACAGCGACAAGCCTGTGGGGATAAGGCTGTCCACCACAAAGGATGGTTTCTCAAGCGGTTCATAAAGGAGCGTTTCGGCGTTGACTGTCTGTAACTTCTGCATGGGTTTCCTCCTTTCGGGCAGTTATCTTGTTTTTGTTGCACATAGGCGTTGACCTCCTTAAAAATAGATTTACTCCCACGAAAAAAGTGAGAGTATGTAATGCCGCCAATCCCACACAAATAAAAAACAGATTTCTTTTTCGGGCGGTGTCGGTCACGGTTGGAGATATTTCTTCAATTTCCGCCTTTACTTTCTCCTTTGCAATCGCAACAGATTTCTGTATTGCCGAAGCGGTGCAATGCTCCATAGCGGCGATTTGGTAAAAATTGAACTCATACTCGTAGTAGAGCAGGAAACGCCGCCTTTGTATCTCTGGAAGGCTCCCAACCGCCTTATAGAGCGTTTCATTCCGTTCTTCCTCAACCATGCGTTCATCAAGGCTCTTAGGCACACGCAACGCCCGTCTGTAAAGGGTTTCGTCCCATACCTCGTTAAACTCCCTGTGCCGCTCGTCCCATTAGAAAAGATTCCTGTTCCTGCGCTCCATCTGCCGAAACTCCATAAAGAACTGTTCCGACACTTCCAACTCGTGGGATTTGCCCTGCCCGTCCTTAAAGCTGATAAAATACCTTGTGCCGCTTTCCGTGGATTCCTCCCGAAGCGTGTATGCCTTAACCCTGTATGCCATCCTGTTGTCCTCCTGCAAAAAATGAGTGAGGGGATTTCCATCCCTCACCCAGTAGCCCGCAGGATGGCAGGCTGTTTTAGAAGCTATAAAATTTTCCGCAGCTTCTTCCGCAGATGGTCTAACCTCGCATAGATGGCACCAGTCGTCAAATGCACAAGTGGGGCAATCTCCTTTGTGGAATACCCCTGCATTTTCAGCAGGACGATTTTCAAGGTACGCCCGTCCACCGTGACTAATACTTGATAGAGATTTTCGCTCTCAATCTCGTCCAGTAACTCCGCAACTGTATTCACCTCCGCTTGCCGCTCCCTGTCTGCCATGTCCTCAAGGTATTCCGCAACGTCATTCGTCCATCGGTAAAACCGCCTGTTGGAATTGAAGTCTGCCCTGTCCGCAATGCGTATCTGCTCAATGGTCGCTTCATCAACGCCGCACTCACGCAGCAGCTTTTCCTCCGCTTCTTTCCAGATACGCCATTTCCTGTCCTCCCGTCCGTGGTTGTATGCCATTCTTTCTTCCTCCAATCAGAATTGATTGAGAGGGCAGAGAAAAGCCCCCTCATTTTCCCAAAGGAAAAAACAAGGGGGCTGAACGCCTTAAATTTTAATTTTCTATTATCTTTCTTAGTTTTCTTAGGATTCTGGCTTTGCGTTTGTTCACAACGCTCTGGGTTATGCCTAACCTCGCCCCGACTTCACGCTCGGAAAGTCCGTCAAAAAAGATTGCCTGTATCAATTCCTGTTCACTATCCGACAGCAAAGGCAGGGCGGCTTTCAGCCTGTCCACCATGACCGCATTGACAACGGTTTCTGCAATGTCCACCGCTTCATCAGTGATAAAGTCCAGAGGATTCCCCTCGCTGTCCGTAAATCCGTCGAGAGATAGCAGTCTATTCTTTGTATCTAATTTTTGCAGATAACGCCACCGTTCCTTGTCACGGTAGAAGTCTGTGTATTGCTCCCTCACGACTTCAAGCAGACAGCCTTGAATGGGGATAAACAGCTTGTCCATATAGGTCTGGTCGGATTCCCTGCAACGGCAGAACTCCGTGTAGGATAATTCCACATAGCCGCCACTTTCTCTGATATATACCTTTCTTGGTGCATATTTCACCATAAATACCTCCCATCTGAATTTTTGAAATGTAAAAAATCCAGATGGAGAGGCGGAGAACGACACCGCATATCAGAAACAGCCCTACGGCACTTTCCAACAAAAATCGACAAAAGAAAAACCGCAAAGGCTCTGTGACCTTTACGGTTATAGGAAATAGTAATTCTATTGTATGGAGATTGTACTTCTACTTTCAAGGTGAGAAGTACCGTTGCACTGGCAGAAATTTTTTTAACTGGTTTCCTGCCGTTCTCTGATATGCTATGTATTGATAAATTTTGCTTCGTATGAGCAGATAGATAACTGCCCGAAAAAAGGACATAAAAAAATCCCTCCAAATTTAAAAACAAATTCAGAGGGTAATTTAGGGTATAACAAAATAACCCACCCGAATATCGTTTTTTTTATTTGGTGAGTTTGTTCTTTCAAATACGAAACAAAAAGAGCCGATGATTCGTGAATTGTTCCACAATTTCATCGGCTCTGCGTCTTAAGCGTCTGGCTCTTTGATGACAGTTATCTTCAAGTTGTCAACTTTAATCAATCTTTCTTGTCTGCATTTTGGACAATAAAGGGGATAATTCTCCAAAACAGTGTCCTTCCTAATTTTATTACGGGTTTTGCTCCCACAAACAGGACACAATATCCATTCGCATTTCATCATAATTAGTCTCTAATCCTTTCAAATCTCATTTTATATGACTTTTGCAAGCTGTTAAGCTAACTTGTGGAACATATGCCGAACCTTATCTATACGGCTATTCGGGCGGCGGGGTTGGCAAATAAATTTACCAATAGCTGGCTGGTATCCTTTTAACTCTGTCAAGCAGACTCCCTGCCCATTTGTGAAATAAGTTAAATCGTTCCTGTATTCTTGAATACATCTAGCAGGGATTTCTCCTTTCAGAATGACCTCGTCATTCTTTATCTGAGTACTTACAATATCTGCACAATACCTTGGAGCATCATGATACGCCCGTGAGAGATATTCCTGCGGTGCATAAATTTCAAAGTGGAGATATGGCTCTAATAGTTCTGTCCCTGCTTTTTTTAAAGCCTGCTCCAATACGATAGGGGAAAGCAGCCGAAAGTCTGCGGGGGTACTTACAGGACTATAATACAATCCATATTCAAAACAGATTTTACAGTCTGTCACTTTCCATCCATACAGCCCCTGCTCGCAGCCATAAAGAACCCCCTCCATAACCGCATTTTGGAACGATTGATTTAAATATCCAAGTGAAACTCTGCTTTCATACTGCACTCCGCTTCCAATAGGGAGCGGCTCTATGGACAACCCGACAGAAGCCCAGAAAGGATTTGGCGGGACTTCTATGTGGATGGTATATTCTGCTTTTCTAAGCGGTCTTTCCATATATATAACAGTAGGCTCTTTTATTTCTGCCTCCACATGATATTTTTCCTCAAGGATGGCACAAATGACTTCCATCTGCACATTCCCCAAAAAAGAAAGTATAATCTCATGCGTTGTAGTATCCACATAATATTTTAAAAGAGGGTCGCCATCTGAAATTTCTGTAAGTGCCCCAAGCAATATTTCCCGCTGTTCAGATTTCTTTACTGCAATCGTTGTTTGGAGCATAGGGAGAGGATTTTCAATAAATTTTCTCTGCGGCAACAGCATTTCGTTCCCCAAAATACTGTTTAGCTGCAAAACATCATTTGGTAAAATTACAATATCACCAGAGCAGGCTGTATCGGATGAATATAATTCACCGTTTGTCGGAACACACATCTCTGTGATTTTTATTTTCTCTTTTTCAGATATTCTAATAACATCCCTCAAATGCAATGTTCCGCTATATATACGCACATAAACAAAACGCCGCCTTTTCTCTGAATATTCAATCTTAAAAACCTGCCCGCATAGTTCAGATTGACCTTCAGGCGTTGATGAATAAAATTTACTGGCAATTACTTCTATAAGCTGCCGAATCCCCAGATTGTTTTTAGCGCTTCCGTGATAAACGGGAAATAACGTTCCGTTTTGGAATCTCCTGTTTTCTTCCTGTTCCAGTTCTGACATTTTAAACGGTTTCCCTGACATATATTTCTCTAATAGTTCATCGTTTCCCATAATTACCGCATCCCACTGTTCCATATCGTCATTGTCCGTTACATTTATATGGGGATGCTGCCCAACCTTTTGCTTCACTATAATTTCCGAAGAAAGCTTTGCTTTCATTTCCCGATATACCATTGGCAAATCAATCCCCTCTTGGTCAATTTTATTGATGAAAAAAATTGTCGGAATCTTCATTGTCTGTAGTGCATGAAACAGTATACGGGTCTGTGCCTGTATGCCATCCTTTGCAGAAACTAATAATACTGCTCCGTCTAATACGGATAAAGAACGGTATACTTCCGCCAAAAAATCCATATGGCCTGGCGTATCTATAATGTTGACTTTTACATCCTCCCACTGAAAAGATGTCACTGCTGTCTGGATAGTGATTCCCCTTTGACGCTCCAAATTCATTGTATCTGTCCTTGTTGTGCCTTCATCTACGCTCCCTAGTTCTGCAATTGCACCACTGGTATACAATAAACTTTCCGTTAATGTTGTCTTTCCTGCGTCAACGTGAGCCAGAATGCCTAAGTTAATTATTTTCATGTGATTTTCCTCCTATCAACACCCAAAAAAGGGCATAAAAATACCCAGTGATAAATACTCCTATCACTGGGTAAATAACTCCAATAGCCCCAAAACACTTATATGTTTTCGGGCATATAAAATTACATGATAAAAGTATTCTTAAACTGGGTACAAAAAACTAAGCCCCATATTAAAAGTGAAACGGGACTGCTACTTTTTGTTCCCACTATCAAATTGACAGTTTATTTAAGAATACCTTGCCGCATATTTATTAACTCCTTGTATAATACTGAATCTAATTATATTCCTTAACCCTTTATTTGTCAAGCTGACAAACTAAAGCAGAAAAAGCGGCAGGATTTCCCCCTGCCACTAATCATCTGTTTATGCAAAAATAATTTCCTTTTCCACAATCTCCCTCGCACAAGCCCTTATGTTATTGAGGCATCCTGTCCATTCTAAGGCGTTTTCTGCCTTTAGCTGTTCCGTTATGCCCTGTGCCTGTTTCATACCCTCTATGAGCCTTTCAAAGCGTTCCTGTGCCTGTCTGTTGATGTCGGCAAGGTAGGCGTTTAGCCTGCCGCTTGTAAGAAGATTGGTGTATGTAACTTTACGGTACTGTTTTAGATAATCTAAATGCCGTTGCCCCCAGATGCCTATTGCCTGTTCTTCTTCGGCGGGTACAGTTAAGCACGGTATCAAATAATCCCCTTGCCTTTCGTATTTGCCGCCCAGTTCCTCAAATAATGATTTTGCCATTGTCTGTTACCTCCACATTCTTTTTTATTTTGAATGTCCGCAAAATCCGTCCTACATCTGATGGATTAAAGGAGTATCTTTCATTAAAAGACACATTTGTAATATTTCCTATATTACTCCTTTCATTATTTATACTTTCATATAAAAACTTAAGCGACTTGTCATCACTATTCCTGCCTTCCCTGATTGCCGTACAAAGCTTATTTACAACACCGTTAACAGTTTCATCCTTTAATTCTGTTACATTCTGCTTAATAGGCACAGGTGTGGTTGGTTCTTCGGTTGGTTTTTGTAATTCTGTGGTTGGCATTTCAGCAGCCTTAGTCTCCGGTACTATTGGAGTTTCTGTAGTCACTTGTTCTGTGGTTGAAGTTTCCGTAGTTGCCTTCGTTACCTCAGGTGATGTTTCATTATCAGACTTTTTTGTTGTCATTGGTTCTGATGTTTTGCCGGCTAAAGAGCTTGTCTTATTTTCAACATAAACAGTATTGTCCGTTGTTGAACCTTTTCTCATAGAATTATTAATAATAATCGCTGCAACTACAGCTGCTAATGATAAAAAAACAATTCCTATACCCACTCTTATACAATTCTTGATTTTGAGAGTATTATCTTTTAAGCCATCAAGGCTTTGATTACATTTACTGCATTTTATATTCTTATAGTCCTGTATTGTTCCACAATTTGGACATATTATTTTTGTCTTTTTAAATACATCTTTTATAGCATACCTAATTATATTTTTATCCATTGTTTTGTTTGTCTCCTTAAATGTAAAGTGATTATACATCATAACATTCTTACCAAACTGTAAATGTAATAAAATGACGTTTTTTTGTAACTTTTGGTATTGATTTTCCTGTCATACCAATTATTACATTTAAACTGCTGTTCATTACATATTGCTACATTTCTCTAAACTTTATGTTATGTTGATTTTAATAAAATATAAGGAGGTAACAACTATGTTTTGTTATAAATGCGGTAATAAATTACCAGACAATTCAAAATTCTGCCCTAACTGTGGAGCAAACCAGAATACCGCCGATAATAGCCAGCCGGTTGCATCATTCGCTTCCCCAACGCCTGTTAATTCCACTTCTGGTTCTGGCTTTGGAGCGAAACTCCATATTCCAAGTTTGTTTAAATCAGATGAATTCTTTGAAAAAGTGCGTAAAATATTTATGGGAATATTCTTATTAACATGTTTAATACAGTTTTTAGGATTTGTCCTCAAATTCCGGGGCGGAATAGCTATTGAGTTTGATACAGCCAATTTGTTAGTAGATGGTACCGAAGTGTTATGTTCCGAATTAGGAAACAGCCTATACATTCTGCTTACTGTATTCATTATGATTGTCATTTTTATATTAATCGTTGTCATTTTATCTAGCAAATTAAGAACATTAAATGCTTCCATATCTATTTTTGTATTTTCAATTATTAATTGTATATTATGTTCTAAATTTACATCTGCTTTCTTGGATGCAATTTCTCTTGATTATTATGTAGACGGTTATAATATGGAATATATAAAAAGATATTTCCTTGGTTCCTTTTCTTCTGCTCTTTCAATGGTTAAGTTTGCTAAGATATTTCTTATCATTATGTCCGCCATATATGTAGCATTTCAGGTATACAAAAAATATACCCAGCCTGCCACTCCTATTTCTAACAAAACAAATGAATATTAGAAACGGACTGCTAAAACTACATAACATAAAAAGGTCACCCCAAAACCTGAGGTGACCTTTTATAATAATTATTTTTTATCAATTATAAATTCTTCATTCAACATACTACCTATTTTCCTATTTCCGAAGGTTCTCAATCACATATCTTCTCTTTCATAATAGAGAAAATTATTATTTAGTTGTTCTACCGCTGCTTTGACTTATATACACTCCCCCTCATTATTACTTTTCATATGCATGGTAATAATACATACCTTCATATTTAAGTAAGGTATATATCAAATCATCACCAGAGAAGTATATATAAATACGGTTTCCTTCCGTAACATAAGTAAAATCATTAACCTGATCCTCATATGTCTGGACTCCTCTGCCGTCATCTTCAAAAATCATCGACACTTCTCCATCCATACTTACATATCTTCCAGTTCCGTCATCGACATATATGTAATGAGTATCCATAGGTAGCAATATATTATCTTTTATTTTGTATTGCATTTCATATGGTCTGTTTTTAGGTCTGCCATCATCTGCATTATATGTAACAGATATTGTCACAATATCTTCATTCAGCGTGTATATACCACCTTCATCTGGACTATTGTTTATGGATGATATCCATGTTCCATTTAATGCTCCCATATAATCTGGTGTAAAAGTATAATAAAAATTATTTTTCGCATATTCATGGCGATATATTCTTCTGTATGTTCCATCAAGAATATCAGAAGTAACCGTTGGCTCAACGTAGGTAGATTCTTCAGTAATATTTTCGTAAATATTATCACTATAGCTTTCTTCAGTATCTTCAACTATGTCATCTGTAAATACCTCTGTTATTTTCTCTCCATTAGGAATATGTGATGAATCATTTCTTTGGCACCCAAAAGAAACTATGATTAAACCACTAATTAATGCAATGTATTTTATTTTTTTCATATAATTATTTCTCCTTTTTTACTATTTTTCCTGTCTTTTCCGTAAATAAAACTTCTATAGTTACAAAAATGCTTGACCACAACAATTCTAATGCCCAGCTAATAATACTCTTGTAATTTGATGTTTCCATGCATAGGTCTCCTTTGCATTTTTCATATCTACATTATTTATATTTTTAATGTCCATTTATTTCTTCATATTCTAGCAAATTTCTACCCTCCATAACGCAAAATGTAATGATTGGTCATCTTTTTGTAACTTTTGGTATTTTCACAATGAATCTTAAAACAAAAAAAGAGTGTCTGAATTATCAATATCTAATTCCAGACACTCTTTTATTTCTTTTTATACTTTTTATTTTTCTTTATAGTTTTTTATACTTTTACAACGTGCATCCTATTTTCTTCTTCTATCTCATACATTTCATCCCACTGATTTTCCTGCATCCATTCATCGTTTACAGAAATATCATCAGCTTTAACTGAATTTGCTTACAGCTTTTGTTATTTATAGAAATATAAATTCGAGACTACCTGATCATACCTTGCATCAAATTTCTTTCCCGCATCTTCTAATTTATTTATATATTTATTTATTTTCTTTTTCAAATTCATATTTGCGAGTATTGGATCATCATTGTAATATTTTGAACCATAATATCTTATTTTTTTACACAATTTTATAGCACATTTTTTAAATTTCTTACCTTCCTTTGTTTCTAGTTTTATTTTTTTTATATCTTTTATTACTTGTTTTATTTCTTTTTTCAATTCATACTTACTATCATAATATGTAGTCTCTATACTATCTACTTTATCTCGTATAACTTCAAGCTTTAGATAATCACTTACATAACTTTCAGGACTCTTACTTGAACATCCTGTCATCATAGTCAACAACAAAACCAATAAAAATAGATTAACGACTTTTAAAAACTTATTCATATTTCATTCATTCCTTAGTTTTTTATTTTTTCTTAAACAAACCACTCATCTTAGTAAATGCACTACCACCTTTGTTGCATCGTTTTCTCTGCTTTTCAAGATATTCAACTGTTTTTATAGCCTGTTCTCTTGTTATTCCCACAAGTGGCAGATACTCATCTAATTTTTCATACGCTTTTTCAATCAACTCTTCTGAGGAGCAATCCATCTGCTTAATAATTTTCAAAGCCTTATCATCTGCTGCCTGTTCTCTTGTTCCTGATTTTAATAACCCCATGGAGCAGAACTGTTTATTAAAGTCAGCAAGATATTTTTCAATTTTAGCAATACATTTTTGTTTGATTTCGGATGAAAATTTTTCTTCAAACTCTGCTTTTAAGTGCAAAAGTTCCGTTTCGTATGGAACCAAATCGTCTGGTGCCGGAGCTTTTACTTTTTGATTAAACTCTTCTAATTCAGTTCTTGCGAGATCTGCACCTTCTCTTGTTGAACATTCAACGCCGTCGACAGTTCTGTATATTCTATCAAGATCCTGCTGATATTTTTTTATATAAATATATGCATCCTGATTTTCATAATCGTCCATCCCCAATTCCCTGAACAATGCAATTAAATCCTGTTCTGCCTTTTTAGCATCATCTTCTGTATTTCCATGATTGGACTTAATATAGTTGAGAGCAAATTTTGATTTACATTCCTTTATATACTCATATGACTCTATTGCTTCATCCCGGCTCAGGCCTACTTTTGGTAGTAAATCATTTGCATACTTTTCCATATTAATAATATCCTCTTTTGAAACGCAATTATAACCTTTTAGCAGTTTAATCATACGTTTCTTTCCAGCTTCTTTTCTATCAAGTTTTTTCATGAAACCCGGTGTGCAAAACTGTTCATCAAATTTTGCAAGATACAAATCCATAAGGGCAACATTTTTTTCTACCAGTTCTGAACTGAATTTTTCTTTTATCTCAATAATTTTTTTCTTAATGTTTTCTTCGTAATCCAACAAATCACTTTCCAGAGGTTCTCTTATATCAGACATGAATTTTTGAATTTCAGGCAATTCTTTTCTTGCTAAATCTGCACCTTCTCTGGTTTTATGTAAATGATACTATTTAAATGTACAAAAAGTGGAAAATAAAAATGTACAATCCCACTTGTGATTGATACCATTTCCATGGAGGATTTTCACCATGGATAAAGGATTAATCACTCAGCTGCAGATACTAAAGTTGAGCAATATAAAACCAAACTTTTCAGAACTGGCTCGTCTGTACGACCTGGATCGTAGGACTGTCAAAAGGTATTATGACGGATACGAAGGCAAGCCTAAGCATCATAATAAGTCCAGCAGACTCGATGAGCATTATGACCTTATTAAGACAAAGCTTTCACTTAGAGGAGCTAACGTCAGAGCGGTCTATGAATATATCAAGGATGAGGTTGATTCCAGTATTGGAACATACTCAAACTTTAATAAATATATTAAATCCAAAGGCTTGAAACCCAAGAAGACCGAAAAAGGTCATCCCCGTTATGAAACGGATATGGGTGTACAAGCGCAGGTTGATTGGAAGGAAGATGTAACCCTTCACAATCGTTATGGAGAACCATTCACCTTTCAGGTGTTTGATTATAAACTGGGTTATTCTAGATACCCCGTCTTTACTTACAAACTATATAAAACAAGACAGGATGTATTTGACTGCCTGATAGCATCATTTAAGGCTACCGGTGGTGTACCCAGAGAAATCCTTTTTGACAACATGTCGTCTGTTGTTAATCGTGATGGCAATAGAGTTAACATCAGTAATGAGATGCGAGCTTTTGCCAAGGATATGGGCTTTAAAATTAAGCTTTGCAAACCGCGTCATGCATTTACTAAAGGTAAGGTAGAGGCTCTAAATAAGTTCCTTGCCTGGTTAATTCCATATGAAGACGAATTCGAAACCGAAGAAGAGCTGATTGCTATTCTTAGTAAGATAAATAAAAAGGTATGCGAGCGTATATGTGATGAAACTGGTGTTCCACCAATACTTCTTTTCCAAAAAGAAAAGGAATACCTGCAATCATTACCTAGTGAAAAAGTCCTTGAATCATATTTTACCCACGATCGCCAAACCACGGTTAGAAAGGATTCTATGGTCACTTACATGAAAAACAAGTATTCCGTCCCTGCTGATTACATAGGAAAACCAGTAAGATTAAAGGTTTTCAATGAATCTTTGCAGATTTATTATAGCACGGATCTTATAGCAACACATTCATTAAGTGACAAAAGACTTAATTATAAAAAAGAGCATTATACTCAGTTACTCTCTGGTTATATAAAAAATGATGATGATATCGCAGCACTTGCTGAGGTGAATCTAAGGCAGATGGATGCACTCCTGTAGAAGGAGAACCAATGTCATCATCACAAAAGTTACTTAATGGCCTGAGTGAATTAGGCATACAAAAGATGCAGGAGCATCTCGATTACTACATAGAGCTTGTAAATAAAGGTGATAAATCCTTTAGCGAAGCTCTTGAGGAACTGGTTGAAATCGAAAAGAAGAACAATCAAATACGTAGAGAAAATGCAAATGTTCAAGTAGCAAACTTTCCATTTATAAAAACAATGGAGGACTTTGATTTCGATTTTCAACCTAATGTAAACAAAAAGGAAATGCTTGAACTTTGCAATCTTGGATTTCTCGACAACCACGAAAATATCCTGTTTGTAGGTTCAAGCGGTGTCGGTAAGACACACCTAGCAACATCCATTGGTATAAGCTGTGCCAAAGCAAGAAATATAACTTATTTCATAACATTTGAAAATCTTATGAATCAGCTTAAGGTTGCACATCATGAGAACCGACTTGAATCAAGGCTAAAGTTCTTTGCTAAATACAAAGTATTAATAATCGACGAAATTGGATATATGCCGATTGATCTTGATTCAGCCAACCTATTTTTCCAGCTTATAGCAAGACGCTATGAGAAAAACAGTACAATAATAACTACCAATACTCCATTCTCAAGATGGGGTGAGATATTCGGATCAGCAACGCTGGCTAATGCTGTTTTAGATAGACTGTTACATCATTCCTCAGTCATATCCATAAAAGGACCGTCATATCGTTTGAAGGATAAACGAGCCTATCTAGAGACTCAGGAGGCTGAAGCATAGCACCGGTAATTGTACAAAAAAATTTTCCACTTTTTGTACAAAAGTATGTTGACATTTACATTTTACATATAATTCCATCTACAGTACGATACTTTATATCAAAATTCTGAATAACATTATCAATGTATGATATACATTCCAAATCATCTGAAACATCAAGTTTAATATCATTACAATAATCAATTAATTGTTTTTTGGCCTTATGTGCATCTTCTTCTGTTTCTCCCTCATGTTCCTTTACGAACTCAAGCGCAATATGGTCCTTTGCTCCATGTAAATCAACTCCAAAATAGTCTGCAAGTGCCTTAATGCTGCCATCCTCATCTCCAAATTTTTTTATTAAATGAATATAGATATCTTCTGAATAACACATACCATCAAATGTTTTTTGATATATATCCATCTCCGCCTCCTTAGGTATAGCTCCTGAAGCAAGATTATTTAACATTCGCTTTCCCTTTTCAACATCTTCATCAACCTGCATTCCCCATTCTGTTGTAATGCCACATTCTTTCAACATTGCTATAAGCCCCAGATGGAAAGAAAACGCACAATTATATACGGCTTTTACATAATTTGATTTCGTACTGTTTTTTTCAAACAGTGCCGCAAGTTTTTTCTCTGCTTCTTTTTCATCAAGCCTATTTCCAGCCCAATTTACCAATGAATGGATTCCTCCTTCAAGAAGATTCATTCCAAATGCTTCTGCCTGATCCTCAACTGCATCCCCCCAGTCTCCACCAAATGTTGTTACTTCCCATCGGCTACGGTTTTCTTTTCGTTCTTCCCTATACTGCCTGTTCTGTTCAAGTGTTCCACTTATTACATCAATCTGTTTCGTTATATCATCATGAACTGAATAGAATTCATCCAGGCACCCCAGTTCAGCAATTTTCTTATAAATAATATCGTAATCATAATCATATACACCCATTGAAATTAAATCTTTTTTAATTTCATCTACCGAATTGGATACTGCTCTCTGAAAATCTCTTTCGCAATATGCATAGAGGTCTGTACAGCCACTATATTCTTTATAAAACTCTATAAACTGTTCCATTGATTTTTGTGCCTGCATAGCATATTTTTTTCTTAATACTGCATATAAATTCTTTTCAGGACTTACTTTTATGCTTCCAAATGGACTGTTAAATTCCCTTTCATGATTTTCATTTTCAATAATTTCCTTTACTGTCATATTAACACCTCAAAACCTATATTAAAGAATAATTCTTTATATTTAGAATAACACTTACGGTTATATTTTGCAATCTGTAGCTTTGCATTAATGTATGTTTGGTTTGTTTATTAATTTTCTATTTACCTTATAATTAAAGTTTAGGAGGGAAAATAATGAATTTTAATGAAGATTACAGAATTCTAGGTCTCAACATCGCCTATTACAGAAGAATAAAAGGACTTACGCAACTTCAGCTCGCTGAAAAAACAAATGTAAGCCGTACACATATAAGTAATATTGAAGCTCCTAATAAAAAGACCGCAATATCATTGGATCTTTTATTTTCTATTGCATATGCTCTTGACATTCCACCATTCAGACTGCTTATAAAACCAGAAGAAATATCCTTAAAATAGTTAATTTCAATATTTAAATAAAGCTCCACAGGTGAGTAAACTCCTCTGTGAAGCTTTATATTATCTTGCTCATTATCTGTATCTGATGTGCCAATATACTGTGCCTTACTTTGCCTTTCACACAAAATAAAAGCCCTAAACCAGCGCACAGCTTAGCTTGGGACTTCCGAGTGCGCCTTCAGGGGTTCGAACCCTGGACACCCTGATTAAGAGTCAGGTGCTCTACCAACTGAGCTAAAGGCGCATAAAATATTTTGTCTTTTGTTTGACGCAAGTGTTATTATATATGAGTCGTTAAAAAAAAGCAAGTGTTTTTTTTATTTTTTATGAAAAAATTTTCAAAATTAATTTCTGTACTATTTACAGTTGAAAATCTTCTTGAGTTCGTCGAAAGCCCGCTTGATTTTAAGCAACTCGCAGTTAAGTCGGCGGCAGCCGGAACAAATGCACATGCAGTGGAAACGTTTTTTCATTCTACTCCCCTCCCAACATTATTAAAATTTTACCTTGTGGCGATAAGCTTGTTAATAGGATTGCCAAGCTTTGAAAATTTGATTTCGTATTCGGTCATTACGTTGCCATCGTTCATATCGCTGTTGTGAAGATCGTATGTGACGCTGTCTAATTTCCAGCCGGCAGCTTCAACCTCTTCCAAAGAAAAATCAAATAAAGGTCTGTTGTCGGTCTTGAACTCCACACGCCCTGTTTTTGCAAGAATATTGTTATATCTGGCAAAAAACTGTCTTGAAGTAAGACGTCTTTTCGCGTGACGGTCCTTTGGCCATGGGTCTGAGAAATTAAGATATATTCTTCCAATCTCACCGTTTTCAAATACATCCTCTATTTTCTCGGCATCCATCCGGATAAAGCGAAGGTTAGGCAGCTCCATTTCCCTCTGCTTTTCCAATGCACGGACAAGAACGCTTGAAAACTTTTCTATTCCAATGTAATTGATATCAGGGTTCTTTGACGCAAGCTCCATGATAAATCTGCCTTTGCCCGTTCCGATTTCAAGATGGATTTCGTTGTCGTTGCCGAAAATCTCATGCCATCTGCCTTTATTTTCTTCAGGTACATTAATTGTATAATCACTTTCTTCAAGTGCCTCTCTGGCACCTCTCACATTTCTTAATCTCATGTCTATGAGTTTCCTCCGTATCTAAGCGATATTATTAGTATATACAAACGCCCCCGAATATGCTACTATAATTTCAAATTTTGTTAAAGGGATTTAGTATGAAAAAAATAATTGCTTCAACTCTTACTTTTATATATATTATGTGTCATTTAAGCCTATGCCGGGCGGCTGATAATAATGACATTCTGCCTGAATTTCCCGATATTAAGTCACAGTATATTGTGCTGATGGACGCCGATTCCGGGGAGGTTCTTTATCAGAGAAATATGGATAAAAAATGCTATCCTGCAAGCACCACCAAGATGATGACGGCTTTGCTTACCATAGAGAATACATCTATGTCAGATGTGGTTACCTATTCCAAAGCTGCGGTTGACAGTGTTTCTCCCGGTGATGCTAATGTAGGAATTGCTGTGGGCGAACAGCTTACGGTAGAGCAGTCCTTGTATTGCCTTATGCTCCGCTCCGCCAATGATGTGGCTTACGGACTTGCAGAATATGTGGGCGGTACGGCTTCCGGTTTTGCATCGATGATGAATGACAAAGCTGCTGCCTTAGGCGCTGTTTCAACGCATTTTTCCAATCCAAGCGGCCTCACCAATGAATTTCACTACTCCACGCCTTATGATATGGCATTGATAGGAAGAGCCTGTTTTAATAACAAAACCCTTGTAAATATCATGAGTTATACAGGTGTATACAAGATAGGCAAGACTAACACAAATAACAATATCCGCTATTACACACACCGTTTCCAGATGTTAAAAGGCGGCGAGTATGAGTACCGGTATTCAAAAGGCGGCAAAACCGGATATACCGATGCCGCAGGCAACTGTCTCGTATCTTTTGCCGAAAAAGACGGTATAAGGCTGGTATGCTCAGTTATGAATTCAACGGCTTCGGGAAGATACACCGACTCCATCGCACTTTTTGATTATTACCTTAATAACTACCGTAAATGTTATCTTGATGATAATAATATGTCATCTTCATCTTTTGGGCTTGATGCCCTTGATATTACCTATAAGATGACATCGACAAACGGCTACAGCATAGAATTCGATGATGGGGCTTATATTCTTGTTCCGTCAAATGCCAATATATCAGACCTGACAAAGATTGTAACATACGCAGATAATGCCGCTTATTCCGGTAAAAGCGGCGGATTTGCCTGCATCAGCTTTTATTACAAAAACCTGCCTCTCGGTAATTCCACTATCTATATAAAAGACAATAAAAATTCTTCCGTCACACCCGGAACTAACGGAGTAATGACGGAAGAAACACACATCACTATTAATAAAGACAAAACAATTTATATAAATATTTTTGTATTAATCGGTGCCGTGGCTGGGCTTTCACTCATTATTGTACCGGTTGTCATAAGAGTAAAAAACAGGAGACGTCACAGAAGAGGTTTTCACTTCTGAGCACCCTGTCTCTGGCGCTGTTTTTCCCTTGAACGTTTTGCCCTTCTGCGCTCTCTTTTGTGGTCCTGCTTCTGGATGATTTCAGCAACGCCGTTTTCGTCGGTCTGCTTTAAAATCTTAATTGCATAATATAAATCATCCTCGGTCTTTTTAAATCGTATTTTACCCTTAAAAAGACCGTGGTTCTCACAATATGCAACACAGTAATATACATGTTGGTTATTGGAAAACCATTTTATTCTCTGCTTGATTTCCCTGTTGCACAAGAAACATTTCGTGGTACGGATAACACCGTCCAGCATAATTTTTTCCCTGTCACGATAGCCTTTTGATATAAACTTACTGTAGGTAGGATACACTAACGTGAATTCCTCAGCCCGTGATGACGGTATCTTGTATGTGTCCACCGAGGTGTACTCATATATTTTATCCATATCCATCAGTCCAAAAATTTTCGCCGTATACTCTGCATCCGCAAAAGCCGAGTGAAAAGCTTCATTCTGCACAATATTTTTATCTGCGGTTACAGTTTCAAGCGAGCTCCGCTTCTTGCCATCGTCATAACATATACTGTACGATTTCTGCAAATCGTAGTAAATAAGCGGCATTGGAAGATTAAGGTTTATCTTGTAATAATCACAGTTACGCTGAAGTTCCGTAAGGTCCATGCATCCCCATGTACAGAAAATGTAATCATCCCCGCACCATTCCATAAACTCTTTAACAGCCTGTGGAAATGGCACTCCTTTTTCAACAAGTTCACCCATGGTTGTGCCAATAAGGTCCTGCATAACAGGATGAAGTGTCTGATATACACCGGGGGCTATATTTTTTGCAAAAGTATCTATGACTCTCCTCTGTGAATCCAGCTTGACTGCACCAATCTCTATTATTTCAAATGGCATATCCTTAATTTCTTTTTCTTTTCCGTCAGGACATTGATTCCATTCCAAATCAAACACTATATAATTCATGCTCTGTCCTCTCTTTTTTTATCATTACTATAATAAATAATCTATAAATTTCCATTCTCACATACAAATAAAACTATATTAGTATTGTACCATAAAAAAAGACGAAATACAGTAACTTTCTTTAAATTCCAGTATTTCGTCCTTTAATCAACAATTAAACATCAATAATTTTTTGCACCGTTTTTAATTTTTATCTTCTGCAATTTTAAATTTCTGGATCATTTCACGCAGATTTTCTGCTTCACTGCTCATCTCCTGACTAGATGCTGCACATTCTTCAGATGTTGCCGAATTCGTCTGTACGACATCATTGATCTGTTCAATTCCATCATTAATCTGTTTGATTTCTGTTGCCTGTGTCTCTAACGTATCAGCAATATTTGTGACTTCTTTTGTAATGATCTGGGAATTCTCAGCGACCTCCTGCAATTGTGATGCCGTCTGCCCTGCAATCACCATACCCTTTTCCACGGCTTTCACAGAGGTTTCAATCAATGTTGCGGATTCCTTTGCTGCCTGGGCACTCTGGTCTGCCAGCACATTTACCTGATTCGCTACAACTGCAAATCCCTTTCCTGCCTCCCCTGCTCTTGCAGCCTCAATGGAAGCATTCAATGCAAGCAGATTCGTCTGGGACGCAATTTCATTGATTGTTGCAATGATCTTGTCAATCTCTTTTGATGCCCCGTTGATCTCATTCATGGAATCAACCATATCCTTCATTTTACCATTGCTTTCCAGAATGGCATTTCCAAGTTCGTCTACTCTTCCACTGATTTCTTTTGCGGTTTTTGAATTTTTTTCTACCTGTTCAGAAACACCTTCGACTGTTGCGGTCAGTTCTTCTACAACTGCTGCCTGATTTGTTGCTCCATCCGCAAGGTCATTGGAGCTTGCTGCTACCTGCTCTGCGGCACTCGAAACTTCATCTGAAACATGCTGGATTCCCTTTATCACCTCTGCCATGTTTTTTTCAAACATCATAAAGGAGTTTAGAATTCCAACAAAATCCCCTTTCCACTCTACTTCCGGCTGCACATCAAAATTTCCATCTGCAAACATCTTCATTGCACGTCCAATATCATCTACATAGCTTCCCAGAATGCGGATGGATTTACGCATACTGTGTGCCAGTCTTCCAATCTCATCATCTGAATGGTATTCCAGCGTGCTGTGCAGGTTTCCATCTGTTAATTCCTGTGCAACGGCTTCCACTTCACGTAATGGTACTAAAATTGTCTCAAGTACTTTTTTGCCTGTTTTTGTTGTCAGTTTCCATGCCAAAACCAGACAAACAATAATACACGCAACTCCTGCCACTGCAAAAATAACCGTAACTCTGACTGACCGGCTGCTTTGCTCATCGGTCATTTCATCTAATCTTATTGCAATTTCTACAGCTTTATTTAATGCTGGGGTACAATCATTCAGAATTGAATCAACTGCCTTATCTTTGTCACCGCTTTTGATTTTTTCCATGATGGAATAACCAATGTTTCCCCAGTCTGCAAGGGCAGATGAGTATTCTTCATAATCCGCATCCGGAACAACTCCGGATTTCTTTAAATTATTCAGTTGGGTATCAACTTCTGCAAGCAGTCTTTCTACCGTCTGCTCATAATTGTCATAAGAGGATGCATCATTATTTAATGCCATTTCCCTGATATTTCTCGCTGCTGCGTTAACATTTATCCTGCAGATTTTCACCGCCTGGTCTGCAACAGTAACATTTTGTACATAATGCTTCATATTGAAAAATAGAATACCTATGACCACAATAGATAACAGCCCTGAGACTAACACCATAATAATGACTTTTCTGTAGCCATAGTTTATCCTTTCCTTCAGATGCAAATTTTCCAATTTATTTTTCTTAATATTTTTCTTTGTCGCCATAGTTTGCTATTTCCTTTCTCTTTTACTCGTTCCTTATATATCAAATTTTTTTCTCAAAGTCAATAAATTTCAGGAACAATTTTATTATTCTATTTTTACATAAGATATTGTACCACTCCCCCTCCGAAAAATACAGTACTTTTACCAATTTTTTCTACAGTTACCTCTCCCATCGAACGTGATGTAATCTGGAATGTCGTGCCGGTGGTTCCCTCGTAAGAGCCAATTTCCATAATCGTAACTGTGGCAGTTCCTGCATTGATGTTATTGCTATACGAAACGGTATAGTCTGCATTTTTGGCAAGCAGGAATATAGTGTTTTGTTTCACGCAAGCACCATAAAATAAAAAAAGCAACAATGAATTTTCACGATCATTGTTGCAAAAAATCAATGTTCCCTGCGGGAATCGAACCCACAACTAGTGCTTAGGAGCTCGAATCCACACAGGAAACCCACATAATTTTGAGTTATTATAAGTCAAGGAAAGCCTTAATTTTCCTGACCATTTTGTCAATCTCTGTCAAAATAAGAAAACGGAAAATCATCTAAGTTAAGCACCTCTCGCTGACAAATGAGTGACACTGTCACCCTTAGGGTTCAACCATTCCGTTCCTACGAATTCATATTTATGGCTAAC
>ERZ779829.347-NODE-347-length-21022-cov-5.898126_pt1 | contig 21022 bp, 17 predicted proteins | sample MGYA00511562_ERZ779829 | MGnify/ENA primary metagenome ERZ779829 (study PRJEB29588, sample SAMEA2151677) | human gut metagenome | biome: human gut; feature: human-associated habitat; material: faeces | place: Denmark | collected 2008/2010 ... | reverse complement strand
ACATCCTTGACATTTCCGGAAAGAAATATGCGTTTGATTCAACAACGATTCCGTTATGTCTTGCAACATTCCCATGGGCAAAGTTCCGAAACAAGAAAGGAGGAGTTAAGGCTCATGTCTTATATGACATTGAAGCACAAGTTCCTGCCTTCTATACCGTAACCACTGCATCAAAGCATGATTCTACATTACTGTCTTCAATCCATTATGAACCAAATGCTTATTATATCTTCGACAGGGCTTATGATTCCTTTAAAGAACTCTATAAGATACATCTTACAGACTCTTTCTTTGTTGTCAGAGCCAAGACGAATTTAAAGTATAAGACAGTCCAATGGAAGCGAAGAATGCCAAAGAATATAATGACAGATGCGGAAGTGAAACTGACCGGCTATCTCTCCGAGAAGAAATATCCTGAGTCATTCAGACTCGTCCGATATTACGATGAAGAAGATGACCGTGAGTTCACTTTTTTGACAAATGCAAAACAACTTTCTGCACTGGATATCGCCAATCTTTATAAGAAAAGATGGTTAATCGAGCTGTTCTTCAAATGGCTCAAGCAGCATCTCAAGATAAAGAAATTTTGGGGCACAACAGAGAACGCTGTTCGCATACAAATCAGTGTGGCTATTATCACATACTGCCTTGTGGCTATTGTCCAACATGATATGAAGTTGAAACGCTCAACCTATGAAGTTTTGCAAATTCTCAGCATATCATTGACTGACAAAACCCACTTGCGTGACCTGTTCGATAAGACTAATTTCAATGATGTCAAAGATCTAAATAATCCCCTTATTCCGGGGCTATTTGATTAATTGTTTAACTCGTCCCATTTTAACGGGACACTAATGTATTCATCTATAAAATAATGCAGATATGCTTTGCGGTAATCTAATCGCACATCTTTCCGACAAGTTTCATGAATTCATCTAAATGATGTTCATAAACGTCTCGTGGCAAACATTTTTGTTTTTTGCAGAGATAGGCGGCAACACCGACAACTTCACCCATCATACCAGTTGTACGCTGTACCCTGACTGTACCTAAGGCAATATGAGTAACGCTGATATTGCGTCCTGCCATAAACAAATTCGAAATGTTCCGGGAATACAAGCAACGGTATGGAAATGTATAAACGTCATTTTGCTTGAACTTATGTTCGGCATAAGCTATAAATTCCATTCCGGGAAATCGTTTTGAATTTTCCGGGTCGGGATAATGCAAGTCGATACCCCACGTTGTTGTTACCACTGCATCCGGATAGGCTACCTTATTTCGCACATCATTTTCCGTCAGTATGATATCGCCTAGCAACCTATACGATTCTCTTTTCCCGGCAACAGGCTGAACCCTTGAAAGTCTGCGTTTCCCAAACTGTTCTGCTTTATGTGTTTTAAGAAAAGCCCAGTTGCTGTAGATAGCACAGAAATTGAGATCTCTTATTTCCTCTGCCTGATGAACCGTATGCAGGTTACCAAACCCACTTTCCCAGTCCCATTGAGAATTTACAATCGGGAAGTGATAATCTTCTGTTAACCCGAACATCCATGACTGTACAGGAAACGTGGATACGGTATCCTCTTCGGTAGTTCTCCATTGATTTGATGTTCCCATTACCAGGTTATCACCGTTTTCAGGAGCCGAAGGTTCGCCGGTTTCTGTTCTGTTTTCACGTCCGTATCGGTGATCTGCACCTGCCAGTATGCCAACAGTTGCATCGCCGGTACAATCGGCAAACAAATCGCCTGAGAAAACATACTCCTTCAGCGTTTGGATATCCACCGCTGTTACGTTGTGTATTTTCCCGTCGCGTGTTTCTACGCCATTTACGTGCAGGTTGGCAAAGAGGGAAATGTTTTTTTCATTTTCCACCATATCGCTTTTCGTCTGGTCGCGATAGAGATAAGATTCACCTCCCACGCCGGCTTCGTAATTATCCATTTCACGAACAATTCGACCGATAGCCGGATATTTATTCCTGAATGTACTTCCATCCATTGAAACTCGGACTTCCGAGCTACTGTTACCCCCAAGCACAGGCCTGTTTTGTATCAATGCAACCTTCACCCCCATGCGAGCTGCCTGAACGGCCGCCGACACGCCAGCAACACCTCCGCCAATGATAACCAGATCGTAATGACCGTTATATTCAGGCGAAGCGATTTTTAGTTCTCTCTTACGGATTACTTCCAACGCATTTACGTCATCGGGCAATATGGTTTTCTTTTTGGAAAAACAAACGACATCACATCTTCCGTCGAAGCCGGTCAGATCTTGCAGCGAAAGTTTAACCTCTCGTTCCCGAATCGCAACTTCTCCACCATAAACCCAGTGCCATTGCTTTATTTGATCTGAACCGAAAACGGTTCCGGTGGGAACATCGTTTATCAGTACTTGAAATTTGCCGGCGCCGTCCTGGCTATTGGTCGGAGTCCAATCTTTTGTTCGCACCCAGAAATGGTATTTTCCCGTTTCTTCAAACTTTACCACAGTCTCTGCGTTGGGCACGGGCTTACTCAGCCCATGCGCCAACAAGTAAGGAGACCCCATCTGATCAATAAACTGGCTGTCGGTTATCCAACCCCCTTTATTTTGAAACAATTCTGTTTCAACCCAGATCAAACTTTGTGATATAGCTGGAATATATGGGAAAAATGCAACAAGACAGATAAACATACTTGCTATTTTTCTCATCATCTTATTATTTATCCGGTGAATACCCTATTAATCTCACATCTTTTACACTGAAAACGACATCTTGCCCCCGCAACGAAGAATAGAGGTCGAACCCAGAAATAACAGCATTGTCATAGCTCAATCCTGCAGGCGGGTCAGGGAGCATCTCAATAAACTTGTTGTAGTTTATTGTGATCTCTTTCCAATCGCTGCCGAGTTGAGGTACCTGGGTTAGTTTTCCTCTTATAAATCTTCGTTCGGAAGGGTCGTTACCAACTGTAGCCGAGCTCGACCAATAGATAGGATTTGAACTGTTTGGGTCTGCCAGATTTTCGTAAACCAGTACTCCGACCAGATCGGCCCTCACTTTCTGATTGTTGTTATCCCAAAACACATATCTTAAATCGCAGGTTATGTAGATATTCTTATCGGCACTTGTTTTATTTACATAATCCAGCTTAGCAAAGAACTTCAATTGAATGTCTTTGTTAAATTCTCCAATCGTAAAATCGCGTTTAAAGGCCCAATTACCCGAATTGCTTTTCCCCCAATTTGAAAACACAAATCCAACCTCCCGTAAATAATTCAATGAATCGGCACTGGTATATCCGCTGGCCAGGTTTACAAACTGGAACTCTATCGGTTCGTTAGGGTTTCCACGTTTGGGATTAAAAGCAAATCCTGTTTTCCGCTTATTATTCGGATAATCATAGATGTATTCGTCTCCACTGTAATTTATTGATACCAAATGTGCAGAAGGTGCCGACCTGTCTGACGCAGCGATTGTTCCCCCTTCCAGACACGAATAAGTTTCGTTTACATTGGAGGGCTTTCCGGGAATCAATTCACTTAAATCGCTTACACCACACAACGAGGGTTGTCTGCCTCGGTCGTTCGAATTCATGTGCGTATAATTCTTCTTTATCACCCGCTGATTCCAAAGTAAATCAACGGCAACTTTCTCATCCGGCGGAGGCGAAGGAATTTCTTCATCCCTTTTACTACTACAACTGATTAAAACAATTGCTGTAGTAAACAGTAGTATATATCCTTTTACTGTATTATTCATTTTGCTGACAGATTAAATTAAGGCTTAATAACCTGCATTTTGCTTCAGATTTCTATTTACATTAATCTCTATCTGAGGTATCGGCCACAAGTAGTTCTTTTTATTGTCGAAAAGCCGTATCTCTATCACCCTCATATCGCCTTTGTTGGTTACATTGTCGTAACTTGGGCTTCCGTTTTCATCAATATCCGGGGCGCTGGCCAATAAACCTTTCTGTACGCGTCCCAACAGATTACCCTTGAGTACTTCTTCTGCAATTTTCCAACGTCTGATGTCATAAAGCCGTTTCCCTTCCAGCGCCAATTCTATTTTTCGCTCGGTTCTTACAATGCCCCTTAATTGGTCTTGCGTAAGGTTTGTACCTATTCCGGGCATTCCGACCCTTTCTCTTACCTCATTGATGGCCGCATATACAGAGTTATCTATCTGGTTCAGTTCTATCTTTGCTTCTGCATACGTAAGCAGTACCTCAGCATATCTCAATAATAAAAAAGCAGTATTACTTCGGTTCAGATAGTTCGGGTCTTCCATATCAGTGTATTTTTTCCAACAATAACCCGAAAAAGTGGCGTAAGGATTCGTAGCATCCTGATTAGCTACCCGTGTAGGCGGATTAGCATTATAATTCCAACAGAGAAGACTATCTTTATGCGACTCAAATTGATATCCGGCAAATATCATTCCCGGCACAACACAGGTTGCGTACATCCGTGGGTCCCGATTCTCAAAAGGTTTCTTAGGATTATATAGTGGCGATTGGTCAATGGGAAGACCATCTATGCACAAGTATGAATCAATCAAAGCCTGATTAGGCACCTTAGAGCTGTAGCCTTTTCCCATACGGGTATTGACACCGCCTGGGAATGAATGATTTTTTGTTCCAGCCAGGTAATTAATTTTAAAAAGTATTTCTTTGGATACATCCTGCTTGCTTTTAATGAAGAGGTGCTCATAATTATCTTCCAGTTCGTATTGACCTAACTCCATCACTCGCTTTGCAGCATCAGCAGCAACACTCCACCTGCCGGCATAAAGGGCAACGGTCGATTTCAATGCAAGCGCGGTGCCTTTCGTTACTTTTTCAACATCTTTTGCGTCGGTATATTTAACAGGCAGAATGTCAGAACAATCCTCCAACTCATCTAAAATAAAATCATATATATCTTCTTTCGGATCGCGAGGGACGTAGGAAGTGCTGAGATCCAGCAAAGTAGTGACTAGCGGCACATCACCAAACATTTCTATTAAATGGTGATACCAATAAGCCCTCAGAAACCTGGCTTGAGCTACATTTTGGTCGACCCGTGTCTGATTAGTTATATTCTCTATCCTGTTTACATGTTGAATGATAAAATTGCATCGCTGAATACCGTCGTACATGCTCGTCCACACATTGCCAACAACCCAATTATTCGGATCAACTTTACCATTTCCCAATTCTTGCCATGAAGCATCAGCACGTTCCCACGCGATATCAGTGGTACAATCCAGCATGATCTCAAAAGGAAGGCTATATCCGCCGTATCCATTCCATAATCTTTGATATGCCCCAACAACGGCCAGGTCTAATTCTACTTCCGACTTTAAAAAAGTCGAACTGGCTGGCTTATCAATCGGATATTTGTCGAGGTAGCCACTGCACGAACTCGAAAAAACAACTAGTAGTGTAAATAAACTTATATAGGTTATGCGTTTCATGATTTCTAATAATTAAAATTTAACATCTAAACCAACAGAGAAACTACGCACCTGAGGATAGTGGTTTCCTCTACCCACAGCAGATTCCACATCAAATCCATCCCAGAAACTATCGAACGAGAAGAGGTTCTGGCCACTCACATAGATTCTTGTACTTTGAATACCACAATTCTGTAATATCTTCTTGGGTATATTATATCCTATCTGTACATTTTTAACCCGCAAATATGCAGCATTCTTCATCCAGAAAGTAGAGTGCTTTTCATTATTTGGTTCGTTAAAAGCAAGCCGGGGATATGTTGCATTAGGGTTATCCTCACTCCAGTAATCTTTATGCCCTTCGGTAGCCGTTCCGCCAAGATAGAAAGGCATTACTGCCTGAGAATATAAATATCCATCGGCTTTGCCGACACCTTGCAACAGCATATTGAAATCAAAATTCTTCCAGGATAAATATGTTGATAACCCAAAAGTGAATCTTGGAATAGAATTTCCCACAATCACTTTATCATCATCGTTAATAACCCCGTCGGCTTCATCAGGAATCCCGTCCCCATCCGTATCAATAGTCAATTGGTCTTTGTACATAATGTCGCCTAAAGAGTAATTTCCATATTGTTTTGCATGATTATTTAACTGATCTTCGCTTGTGAAAAAGCCAATAGCCTCTAAAGCGTATATGGAATTCATTGAATAGCCTTCGTGGTTAACAACCAAGTCAGCACTGTTAATCCCCTTTAAATCAATCACTTTGTTTTTTACATCGGATAAGTTAAAACCTATGTTATAAGAAAAATCGTTTACCTTATCTCCATAATTCAGTGCTAATTCCCAGCCTTTGTTTCTTACTTTCCCTGCATTTTGATAAGGTGCTGTCAAACCAATAATCTTAGGGACATCCAGTGTCAGCAAGATATCGGAAGTGTTTTTGATATAATAATCAAATGTTACCTGGAGGTTTTTAAACAACGTGAAATCTACCCCGAAATTGGTCATCTCTGTTTTTTCCCACGAAATGCGGTTGTTGGCCATAGCCTGCAATGCGGCGCCATTGTAAGGAGATGAATTGAAAACATAAGGCAAGGCAAGGTTAACAAACGAATCAAAAGGATAGGTTCCGATGTTTTGATTTCCCAGTTGACCCCAAGACGCTCTTATTTTAAAGTTGTCGAAAGTACTCCTAAGAGGTTCCCAGAAAGCCTCTTCAGATATTCTCCATCCACCCGAGAAGGACGGGAACAATCCCCATCTGTGCCCTTTTGCAAATCTGGACGAACCATCGTAGCGAATGTTTGCTTCGAATAAATAACGTTCTTTGTAATTGTAGTTGATTCTTCCGAAAAAGGATCTCAATGCCCATTCTGAACCTGTTCCCTCTGCTTTTTGTTCGTCTTTTGCGCCTGCGTCGAGCACATCATAACCCGGAAGGTCAAACCCTCTGCGCGAACCCGAGAACCATCTTTCCCAATAATCCTCATCCTGCCAACCGGCAAGTAAACCTACTCCGTGATCTCCAAACTTATTATCATAGTGGAGAGTTGCTTTTATATTATTCTTTTTATACCTATTGTTCTTATGTGTGAGCGAAGTTGCATTCGGCACAGAGTAAGCGAGAGATTCATCGGGGTAATAAGTTGGCAGTTCTGTCTGATACCCTTTATAATGTTGTTCCCAGAAATGAGGGGCATACGCAAAATCCAATTTCAGATTATCGGTTATCTTGAAGTTAAATCCTAAATTAAGAATGACAGAAGGAGTGACATATTCTCTGTAACCACCATCTTTGGCCATTGCAAGTGGATTGTTACCTTGCCATCCATAGCCATACTTGCCATTTGTATAAACAGCAGGCTGAGTGGCCGGCATACGGTTCATCCATTCGATTACCGATGATACACCCGATCCTGGTTCATCCCTTTCCATCTGACGAAGAAGCATATCCAATTTTAAAGATAGCCTGCTGTTTAGTTCGACATCCGAGTTTATCCTCAACGTATATCGTTTGAAATCAGTATTCTTGATTAACCCTTTTTGATCGTAGTATCCCAAAGAGGCCATAAACTTAACCCTGTCCGAACCTACATTTATGGCTACCGAATGATTCTGGGTCAACCCTTTTTCAGTGTATACTAGTTCTTGCCAATCTACATCCGGATAATTGTCAGGATCGGATGCATGCAGGCTAGCATAATTTCTCACCATTTCCGGATCGAACACGGGAGATTTTCCGGTATTCTCATAGGCAATATTCATCAGGCTCATGTGATCCTGAGCATTTACCATATCTCTTAAATCAGTGGGCGATTGAAATCCCAAATAACCGGAATAGTTTATTGTGAAACCTTTTTCCTTCATTCGTTTTGTAGTTACCAAAACCACACCGTTTGCAGCTCGCGAACCATAAATAGACGAAGAAGCCGCATCTTTCAAAACACTGATACTCTCAATTGTTGTGGGATCTATGTTTTCCATAGAACCTTCAACGCCGTCAATAAGTACTAATGGATTGGCATCCCCTATCGTGCCTATTCCCCTAATTCGGATTCCTCCACCATCTGCTCCCGGTTGACCGGAGCGTTGAGTTATGGTAACACCAGGCAAAGCCCCCTGCAGCGCCATCGAAGTTTGCCCAACCATTCTTTTCGATAATTCATTACCACCTACCGATGAAACAGCTCCTGTGAGGTTCACTTTCTTTTGTGTTCCATATCCCACAACAACAACTTCATCCAATGTAAGTACATCTTCCTGCAAAACAATATCGAATCTTGTGCGCCCTGCAGTCTTGATCTCCTGCGTCAAATAACCGATATACAAAACCTGTATCGAAGCGTTATTATTAACATTCAGTGTGAAATTTCCGTCAATATCTGTTATCGTACCATTCGCCGTATTCGTTTCCACAATGTTAGCGCCGATAATCGGTTCTCCTTGTTTGTCCGTCACTTTTCCAGTAATCTGTTTTTTTTGTTGTTGCAGAGCCGCCGACTCCGAAACGATTTGGTTCATACCTAGTGGGTGCAGGATAATTTGCGAACCCTTCACTTCATATTCCACTTTATCAGCATTGAAAAGCTGATTCAAGACATTGGCAATAGATTCGTCTTTGACGTTAATATCCGCCTTCCGATCAACATTTATCAACTTATTGTTATATAAGAAATAATATGCTGATTTCTCTTCGATTTCGCGTAAAATCTTCTCAATAGATGTGTTCTTCAAATTTAGCGAAATATTGACCTGTTGGGAATATACTTGTTCAGCTTGAAGCTGAAATACAAGCATAAATAGTAATACAAAGGTTAGCCTCATGGCAATAGGAATTTTATTTAATAAATCATAAAGGAAACGCAGGCGTTGCTTATTTAATAAAATAATCATAATTTTACATAGTTATTAAATTTATATATGAGTTTAATAATTGACCGTTAGTTGGTTAGGTGAGATTTTCCAACGAAACAGAACATGGGAGGGCGCGTTAAAAACGTTCTCCCTTTTCTCGGGTATACCGGGTGCTATATTTTCATAGGCTTTTTCTTTTTAGTTATTTTTTCCTGTTTTCTATTGTTACAATCCGTTGCGTAAACGTGTTATTATTCCGCTGTTCCTGCCGCTCAATAGTATATGTAATGGGTGCCGAACGTTTGAGCAAGTCCAAAATATCTTCCAGTGTTTCGTCGGTAAACGTGGCGGTATATTCGTAATTTTTCAACGTATCATCTTCTAATTGGATAACTACTCCGAATTTTCGCGAAAGTTTCTGAGCTATTATTTCAAGTTTTTCGCGCCGGAATACCATTTTTCCATCCTTCCAGGCTGTTTCCACGTATGTGTCGGCCCCCACAACTTCCATTTCACCGGTTTGTGGATTCAGAATGATTTTTTGTCCGGCTTCAAGCACTTCTTTGTTTGTATCATCTATGGCTGTCACTTCGACATTTCCTTTCGCCAGTGTTATCAGATAGTCTGCCTGATCCTGATAAGCATTTACGTTAAACTCGGTACCATAAGCACTGATAGTAATGTTACCGGGAGTTACCACATCAAAACGGTTTTTCTGGCTGGCTACTACCGAGAAATAGGCTTCCCCAGACAATTGTACCTTTCTATCTCTGCCGTCAAACTTCACGGGATAAGTAAGTTTACTTTGTGCATTCAACCACACCTTGCTACCATCGGGTAAAATGGTTTCGGTAACAATACCCGCCGCAGAAGTGAGGGTTATCATTTGGTCGGATTTTTCTTCCCAAGCCGGTTTTATGGCATATTGATAAATAAGAAATAGCGGAAGTATTACCGCTGCAGCCGTTCGTGTGACGTTCCACAGCTTGTATCTGAAACTATTGATTTCTATTTTACGCGATACTTTACTCCATGCCGACGTTACGTCGATATTTTTCTGCTGCCTGAGATTTTTCGACAAATCATAAATATGCTGGAGCTTCCTCACCCCTTCTGCAAATTTGGGCGACGACTGTATAAGTTCGTCACAACGCCTGTTGTCATCGGCAGAAAGTTCTCCTTTTATATATGCTAAAATCCGGGCTTCATCAAGTTTCATATCCAACTAAATTCTTATGGCTTTATTAACTTGACGTACGAACGAAAAGATACCCTATGTTAAAATGAGATTTTTTTGAGATTTGTTATTTTATAAAGAGAGTATGCCTGCAAGCAATGGCAAATAATCCTTCAATTCAGTGCGCAATACACTCAAGGCCTTGCTGATATAAGCTTCTACCGTTTTAGGCGAAACGGACATTTCTTCTGCTATTTGTTTGTAAGTCATATTCTCGAAACGGCTCATCTGGAATGCTTTCCGAACGTTATCGGGCAATTTAGCCAATGCTGCATTCAGTTTCTCCTCCAATTCGAAAATGGTATAAACTTCTTCGGGAGAGTCAGTTGTTTCGACCGAGATTTCTTTTCCTGCATAGTTTTGCCGAACAGCCTGTTTCCGAAGATAGTCCATGCAGCTATTCTTGACGCTAGTAATCAATAGATTCTTGAATGAAGATACAATCTCAATTCGCTTACGGTTTTTCCATATATATAGAAAGGTATCCTGAACAATATCCTCACACGTTTCGGCAGAAGCAATATACCGACCGGCAAACACACAAAGGGCAGGATAAAAGTCGAAAAATAACTCTTTAAATGCCTCTTTGTCGTCGCTGACAGCAATTCTCATGAATGCTTTTTCGGGAAACGAACTTTTCATTAAATCAGTCGCGTATTTGAGTAGTTTATTTCTTCAAAGATAGATATAATTTCACTACTGTCCAAAGAAATTTTCTTGGACGTATTTTAAATTATTAAATATCAATGTTTTACGCGACTATATTTTTTCGAGATTTGATTTTATACTTTTGCAAATTGTATTGCAAGAGATAGAAATCATGAATCAGGGAAAGACTGTATTCGCTCAGATAATGTCGCTCATACCGAGATATGAGTTCGACAAGTGCGTAAAGAGATACAATGGCAATCGACATGCCATCGAGTTCAAATGCAGAGACCAGTTTATGGTGATGAGTTTTGCTCAGTTCACCGATCAAGATAGTCTCCGCAGCATTGATGCAACGCTGGTTGCTCTGTCCTCCAAGTTGTACTCGTCTGGAATCAAATATATCCAGCGGTCGACTTTGACACATATCAACGAAACCAAGGACTGGCGCATATATCGTGACTTCGGTCAAATATTGATTGCTTGGGCGAGAGAGCTGCTTCAAAATGAGCCCTCCAGACTTGACGTAGATGGCATCGTCTATGCCTTCGACAGCAGCACGATTAAACTTTGCTTGCAACTCTGTCCATGGGCGAGACTTCATCATGATAAAGGAGGTGTAAAGATGCACACCTTGCTGGATTTGCGAGGAGCTATTCCCACATTTATTTATCTGACAGAAGCTGCGGTACATGACTCTAAAGTTATGAGCCTGATACCCGTAGAACCAGGTAATTACTACCTTATGGATAAGGGCTATGTAGATTTTAAGCAGTTGTTCTGCCACTTTCATCGCCAGCAAGCTTTTTTCGTTACCAGGGCCAAGGATAACATGAAGTATGAGGTGGTAGAAGAGCATCTGGTTGATAAAAGTACTGGAGTCATTAGCGATTCCACTATCAGACTGACGGGACTGAAATCCTCCCAATGGTATCCGGATACACTCCGCATGGTTGTGTATGAGGACTACGCCACAGGAAACGTCTATAGGTTCTTGACCAACGACTTCGTACATTCTTACCTGACCATTGCTGAACTTTACAGGGAACGTTGGCAAGTAGAATGTTTCTTCAAATGGATCAAACAACATCTGCACATTAAGTCGTTCTACGGCACAAGCCAGAATGCAGTCTACTCGCAGATATGGATTGCCATCTGCGATTACCTGCTGCTTGCTATTGCCAAGAAAATGTTTCATGTTGATCAAGAACTTTATATTTTATCGTCCGCCATCGGGAAAGTACTCTTTGAGAGGAAGCCTTTAGGCGAACTGTTTGTTAAACCAAAACGTCTAATGAATGATGCCGATTCAGATCAACTGAACCTATGGGAAAATTTCTTTGGACAGTAGTGATATCAGACATGAAATGGTATTTTGATTTGATTCTTTGTTCTATTTTTTATAGACCTTTTTGAAATCATTTATGACTTTTGCAAATTTACCAGTCCCGCATATAACTTCTTTACGTTGATATTTACCAGGAACAGAAATAACATAGTAGCTACTGTATTTACCACATTCGGATAATGTACTTAATATATTGAATGTGCTACTCAAAATATTAAAGCTAAAATAAATGTCGGCTCTCCAATTTTTCTTTTTGGGTACATTATAATAATCTTCATGTACCATGATTAAGGTGCTACATTCAGAATCCTCATCAAAAATAGAATAGTCAAATGTACTCTCTACTATGACAGTTATTATATCAGGACTACTATAATTACAATCCACTTTCCTCTTCAAATCTACTAAATAATCATTTCTATTCTTATTCCGGTTTCTATAATAATGAGGATCATAATAAAGAGCCTTATTGTTTCTTCCTATAAGACCTAATTTTTCTTCCAGTTCATGAATTTTTAGATCTCGTTCTTTCTTTTCTTTAGCTTTTTGAGGAGTATGATTATAAATCCATTTGGCACCATAATAAACACCCAAAAATGGACTGCATATTATCAAACCACTTATAAGACCATATATATAAAGATCATCCTTGTCTATATTCATAATTGTTTTTATTAAAATTCCGGTTATAATAATCCAGTTTTTTACCAATCATGTTTCCAGTACATTCTTAACGATATTCTTTAATTCACACTTCTTCCGATAGAGTAATTGTATTCCCGCTCCTCCATAGTTCATGAGAGTATCTATGATTCTGGATTATGTCTGAAAATAAAAATGAAAAATGCACGTAACCATTTCCATAAAAGCCATCCAATACCCCAAATGAGAGTTATACCTAAAATAATAGAGAGTATCATTTTAAAAAGACCGGCATATGTGTCTATCCACCAATTGCTGAAAGCATTCCAGGATATAAGATATTCCGGTTTAAAATCATGAAATGCCAGTTTAAGCACAACAATCCATACGATAAGAATTATACCATATTTAATTATCTTATAAATCATTTTTTTTCTGACCATTGTTTCCTTTTTGTTAGTTTTTTAATAGTATGGCATTATGAATATCTCAATAATGTGTATCTAATCATTTTTTCCATATTTTTCCATTTCTTTTTATAAACAGAAGTGAATATGCTATGCAAAACCGGTAAAGTTCTTATACCACCACAACGTTTACGAGGCTGAGGGAAAGAATAGATAGTAGCATCATATTCAATATCTGTTGCTACGAAAATTCAACCACATAAAAATGTTTTTCCTCTGAACATGATTGATATTGATTGTAATTTGTCTTTTCATAACAATACTCTGTAATTATCGTATTATTTCTCTCCTTTTTCATGGGGTGAGAACTTTTCCGGTCTATATATTTTGTTTTTCAGTCTGCATCTTACGTCGCATATAGATGATTAATACAACCCCTGGAATCGTTACCCTATATGCCGCTCCCGTTAGGTCTTTTAACAGCCATGCTCCCATAATGATATTTATGGCAGGAACAAGTATCCCTCCGATTCTGCTTACCAGTCCCAATCCCACCGCTATATCTAGTGCCACTCTGGGCACCAGCACGCTTGTTAACAATGTCAGAATCTGTGAAACGAATGCCGGGGACATGCAAGCCATCAGGACAGCGTTTTTCATAGCATCCTTGCTTTGATATGTATTGGCATCCAGTTGCAAATCCTTAACCAATTCCTGCAATTGCTCATCATCCATTTCTTCCAGTACATCATCCATTAACTTTTGAATCAGATACATCTCAATCCGTTCCGTAGATGAATTTTTGTTATAATTGACTTTCTTCTTATCGCAGACATCCATCAGGATTTCACGATACGGCACTCCGTATCCCCGAAAGAAGTTGGCAAAACTATCCCCGCCATAGAGTTGAAATTCATGTGCAATCTCTGCCCATGCTTTCTGTAATTGGTTAGGGTATGACTCTTTATACAGGCGTATTCTGGATAATGTTTCCGAATATCTCGGATTATTGTCCTTGTCATATACCAGTAAATCAGCCAGTACTTTTAAATCTTCATTGGAGCATTCTTCTAAGAATTCCAAATCTTTGTCCTTCAAAAATTTCTTTTCAAACATAATTGAATTATTTTATGATGTTAATAAATATTTGATTCATATCCTCTTCTGACATATCTATCCGATCAAGTTCGTTTATAAGTTGCTTTTCGGTTGGAATGATAATCTGTTCTCTTTTATTGATGACATAGAGGAAGCAACCTTTTAATCGTGTATACACATAAGATTTCTGTGCTTTATCTGTTTCTCTAGCTTTGATATGTGTGATAAAGTCCTCATTAATAATATCACGTTTTTGAATTTCTTCCATACAAATGTCAAATTCTCCTTCGTCAATTATCATGTAGTCATTACATAAGTCCTGTATGGCTTCTTGTATGATATTGTATTCTTTCCTTTCCTTATCGGTTTTAAGTAATCGGAAAACAATATCACTGGCAGCAAGGGAAGACAAGATTCCAGAGAGAGTGGGAATAATTATTTTCATGGGTACAGGCAGCGGAAATCTGGATGCCACACTGAATCCTGCTGTAAATGCGGCAAATCCGACAATGGATTTAGTTATAGAAGCAGTCAGCTCTTTCCATGACATTCTATTATCCATGAATTTAATGAAATCAGGCACAGTATTGATCAATATAAGTGTGGTATTCACTATGACATTTGTTCTGAAAAATTTGATTACTACATTCTTGGCGGCAGCTCCTGTTACATGTTTTTCACAAATTACCGCTGCAAACTTATGGATCGTGTCCTTCCCCAAAGCATAGTTGTATACCGAATTAACAGCTGATTTTGACGCTTGGGTGGACGTGGTTAATAATCCTCGCCCCATAGCTGTTTTAAAGAACTGACGTACTAACACACTACTAATAAAAACAGAACCTCCGGTTTTAATGCTTTCTACAAAAGAAATCTTCAAAGCGTCCCCTGTATCTATCTTCTTGTATTTAAGTATTGCAAAGTTGATAATGAAAGAAATGCCTAATGATGATGCGGTAGATACCACTGATTGTTTGGCATCAAACAGTAATGAGTCTATATTGCCTGCCTTGGCTATATTTCTTGCCTGTTTAAATGTTACACATCCGGCTTTTACTAATGTTTGGGCTTCCTTGGGATCGGTGACTCCGGCAACTTTCCCTTCTTTTATTTTCTCTCTCATCAGGTTTACCGCTTGCTCATACTGATCTTTGGGAACTTCCAGGAGCATCGGTTTACCGTCTGTCTTTTGATAATAGCGGTACATTCCGGTCTCCACATCAAATGCCGAATTTATGGTTTTAGTAGCCGTATCATAATATTTAGTTTGGATATATATTCCATCCACGATTCGGTCCGCACCATTCTTTTCGTTGTTCCGTCCTATGTCTTCTACCTGTTTACACTGCCAACGATCGTGAAGTGAATTGGCATCTTCAGCCATGAATCCTAATCCTCCTTTTGTATGAGCTTTCATGAGCTGGGTCTCAAATTCTATATTCTGCGTGATTTTGATAGCTCCGACAGGATCTATAATATGGCTATCGATAGGGGTAGTTGATTCTTTGGGGTCTTTCATGGGGCTTCATTCTCCTATACGCTTATAAGTCCTCTAATTCTGCTGTTAGTTTGATTAAACATTGGTATACAAGAAAAGCGTGAGGACTTGTTCTGCTATTCATCAAGATCTGGTGTCTGGAATACCTACTTAGAAATGAATATGAAGAAACAATACTCACGCCATGATGTTATGTATAGATACAACATTGGCTGTATCAGGTACATATACAAAACAGAATGAGCGTTACATTGTCCTCATCCTTCTAAGTACCAAAATTGTCCAGACTTTGATCTTAGGATAAAGCAAAAAACGCTTTCTATATCTCTGACCATTTCTCCGGTCAGCTTTTGCAAATATACGTATTTTTGTTCAATGTAACGCTCTTATATGAGTATTCTTTCTTCATACATAAGAGAATAGGAGCTTTCTAGGCGTAAAGATACATGGAAAATGCCATTAAGACGGAGAAAACAGTTCCTTATTTTTATTCCCCTTTCAGCTTCTGGTTCCTATACTTCCTGCCCTCTTCTTTTTTCAGGTACAACCTCATTCTGTCCTTACCAAAGTCTCCTCTGTTGGTATTATAATTATTGATAACCATAGCTTCTATATCAGCTTTATCAATCCCGTGCAAGCCAAATGTCCCGGTGAGATATGCCAATGCATTTTCATAAAGCACACCATACCTGCATAACCATTTAGCTCTGGACAGGATTGACTGATGCCTGTGACCGTCCTCATAAGATTCAGGATATTCCAGGCGCCACTTCTTATCTATGTAATTGATCAGTGTCTTGTCTTTCCATAACCCTTGGAAACAATTATTTTTAGTTATTTCTGCCGAGGTATGTGTGAAACTATTGCTTACGTAGCCCTGATTATAGCCTTTCATAGGAGTTGCCCTCACTGACGGGGAATGCTCAAAATGATAGGGGATAAGAGAGTCCCCCATAGGGTTGATATAAATCTCCGGATCCGAACTTAAGAAAAATGTCCGGCTAAGATTACCGCATTTATCATCAAACTGTGCTACTCCTGGGTAGAGCTGTTCTCTAATACATCTGAAGAGCTCATTATGATACATCGGGTTTGTGTTATCATGAAGCATTGCCACTTTTACTCCTAATCCACTCGGTGAAAACCAAAGTGCATAGATATGGAGACAGTCTGCATTAGCGATCAGGTTTCTCTTGAATTCCTCGGCATCAAAGTGGCTTTGGAAATGGTCAAAATCCAGAACCAACATATTGGAATATTCCCTGAGATTTTCCGGATCATCATTCCGGTAATCAAATACGCCAGAGGGAGCAATCATTGGTAACAACTTCTTCGCCTGCTTGTATTCTTCTTCTGTCGGCATAGATCTAAGTCTTACCGTTTGCTGGAATAGTTCTTGATTATTCCTAATCATCCCCAGGACATAATCAAGGTTATAACGGATTTTACTCCTGGAATCATCCGCATTATTGTAGTAACTGACTGTTTTGTTAATCATAGTCTTTTTGTTTTATAATTATAATAGCCTCTCTTTTTTATTGGAGGTGCTATGTTCAGTATTTATAGTAATAGACTGGAATAAAAGTAATGTAAATAAATAATCAAATAAACAAGAGAGAGACCACTTCGTGCTCTTTCCTGAGTGATAAGAGAAGGAGAGATAAAATGTTTAAAGTTTTTTCCGTATCACTTTGAGAGACAGCGTAGCGGTCTTTCTTATTTAATCTATAAAACTTGTATATCTATGATTTATCATATTTATTGCTTCTATCTATCAATTCTATTATTATTTATCTACCCCCCTTTTTTTACTTCTTATATAATTTAACTAGTTTATCGAAAAATAGGGGGTAACTTATAATGTTATTAATTTCTATCTACCAATTCTATTTACCAACTATCTACTTACTTTTTTTTGATCCTTATATAATTTAACTGGTTTATTGAAAAAGAGCGGGTAACTTACAATTGTTATTCATTTCTATCTACTATTTCTATTTTCAATTTTATTTATCAATTCTATTTATTATTTCTATCTACCCGCTTTTTTTTACTCCTTATATAATTTAACTAGCCCATCGAAAAAAAGCGGGTAAGGTATAGTATGGTTTTAGAGAAGGAAGAGCAGGTTATAACATCATACCCAATCCTTTTTTACCTACTCGATAAGTAAGGTTATTTTAATTTTTTCTAATACCTTTATCAGTTTATTGTACCTACGTCTTTCCCTTGCACTCCTCTTTATCCCCGAATTCTCCAGATAATCAAAGCTGACCTCTTTTGTGTATTCCCGATCCATACCGATAGCATTCCTCATATCCTCATCATCCATAGCCAGTTGTATAATTTCATTCTTAAGGTTACTCCGGATATTCATTCTATCCAGCCTGTTTTTCCAGTCAGATGATTCCCGGCTATGTGACGAACTGATTACCCTGTTCTCATTAAAGTACGCATACATTCTACCTATGAAATCATATTTGAAGTCATCCGTATAATATACCGTATAAGTACCACCATCGTGTTTTCTTATGCCTATCCTTGTAATTAACTGACTGAAGAACCAGTCTTTCTGATTCTGTGTATCGGTAGTGGTTCCATAAGCCCGACGTATTCTGGCTGATTCTATATTGGGCAAGGTCCAGTCACCGCACATTACAATCTGGTCTATATCCCGGTAGTTATTGGTACTCTTGTTATCTGAAGACCCATAATAGGTAACAGTGAACAGTTCCTTGGGGACACCCTTTAGTAGTAAAGCCTCACTGAGTTGTTCTGCATATTCTGATTTACCCGGACCGTCGTCACCCCCGTTGATATCCTTCCAGCATACGACCAGGGTAGGTTTGTTTATAAGCATGGCGATACGTGTGGTAAACTCGTCAAAACGTCGGGGATTGAGATTTCTTCTGAACAGTCCGAAGTCTATTTTCCGGAATTCAGTCACACAGTTATATTTCCGGTCCACATCAAGAAGCCTGAAGTTCCTGGAGTCCTTGAACAAAAGATCGCCTGCACCTTCGAAGATCAGTACATGCGTATTTATGTAGACTCCCAAAGGACACAGGTCAACGGGATAGAATGTGATGCCTGCCTTGTCACTGTCGGAGAGCATCCATGAGTCATAATACTGCGGAATCAAATTTAATGCCACGTCACGCTTGATACGGTTAATCCGGTAAGACTGGTTGAAAAGATCATTCCTGGTATTCCTGATGAAATGGTCGTAATACCGGGTTATCTCTTCCGGTGACATACAAATGATATTGCCCGTATCATCGGTTTTACTGAATACCCCCAGTATCGTCCGGTCGAATTCCACGAAAGGTCTGATAAATGTGGGAGTCTCGTCAAACAGGATATACCGTCTAAGATCCGGTCGTACCATTAGTTTCCTGAAATCCCCGTCAAATGAATCTACGGGTACTTGGGGACGGTAAATGAGGAAATAATTGATCAGGTCAGTCCAGAAACGTACATGTGTGATCAGGATGATCTTTTTCTCCATAAGAATCTCGGGATTGTCCCTGTATTGATTCAGAAAGGATGAACGTTCCTTGTCACTGGATATGATCATAACGTCGCTTTCTCTCAATATATCACCATACCCCAATTCCCTGTTCACCAGGTTAGCCAGAATCCAGTCATACATCTTGCCCAGTTCGTCACGGGTATCAACACAATACAGAATCCCCGAGTTATATTTCTGTCGGATCAGGCTCTTTATGCTTTCAGTCTTACCGCTACCACAGCCGGAGGAAATGATATAGCCTCCGTTATCATCCGGGACATCGATAACTCCCGTACTGAGTTTCATTCTGAATCCGTCACCAGTCGAATTGGGGATTATATTGAAAAGCTCTTTCATACATCACCTCCTTCCTGTGTGTCATCTATGACAATCCATTCGTCATGATATCTTTCTATCAGGAAATTCAGATAAGACTGTACGTCCTCTTCGTCAAAATAGCCTTCGTCGATATCCGGTGACATTTCTTCCCAAAGTTTAAAATCCTCTCTGATCTGTTCTATGAGTTCCGATTTCTTAATTACTATTGTATCCATCTGTGTATCTATTGTTTTTGTGTTATTGCTGTATTTTTATCCGAACCACCCTTAGTCTTTTGTGAGTGTATATTCAGGGTTACTCCGAAAGTACGTAGCAGGAATTTCTTTAATCCCAAGTAAGCTTCAATCTTTGGATAATCCCTTTCACATATGCCTCGGAATTCTTTGAGGGACACATTAATGACCAATCCTTCATGTAGATCGTATCTCTCCTGTAATCCCCTCATATCCTCCTTGTATCTTCTGGGTATTCTCTGTGGAACTGTTTTTTTGCTGACATCAGGACAATCCTTTACCTGACGGTCTAGTATAGAGCTATCGTTCTTACCTGACAATATTATATTTGCTTTCATACATATATCAAGCTTTCGGGGGATTTGAACGGCGAAACAGACTTTTTTTAGAAAAGGTAAAGATCAGGCATAGACGAATAGAAGAGTGAATGGACATTATCCCTGTCGTCCCACTAAGAAGCTGTCCCAGTAGGTGTGTATATGCAAACTTAGCTGGGGATAATAGGGATGTGGTGAAGTTTTTTGTTTATCACTTTAGGCTGACGGCGTAGCGGTCTCTCTTTAGATTTCACCTCTCCTATGAAGAAAAATAAAAGTGCATAAATACTTTCCCGTTTGAGTATACAATTAGCAGTATAACAGTGTCCCAAGATTGAATTTTTAATGCTATAAAAGACAAAACCCCTATCGCAATGAAGAGACAGGGGCATTACGTTTTTTTCATACGAGACCATTGAAAGACCAGTGAGAGTCTATGTTTGTTATATCTAACAACATTAAAAAGGGTTCCTGTTAAGCCTGCTACTGAAATAGATCTGGATAACCCTGTTCTTGTATTTAGCTGATTATCCTTTTTATATTCCGCTTCACAGATTGTTAGTCTTTAGTTGATGATACTGGATATGATTTCGTACTATTGGTAATAGCAAAATTAATAATTTGTTCCTAATATTTTCCCCTAAAAGTGCATTATTTGACATCCGCTATTCATTTTATCGATTTTCTTGGATGATTTTTTAGTTGTTTCTTGGTGAATGGCCGTGGAATAATTATATTTGTTCTTGGTTTAGTATAAATACGACTCTTTCGTTGTAATATGTTCTTTGTGAAAAGACTTACGAATTTGTTATAGTATTTAAAGCGGTGTGAGGTAAGTAATTACTTTTTCATCGCTTTTTTTTGTTGTTTACAATGTGTTATGTTTCAATGATATAACGTAAGCGCCTAAGTAAGTACATCTTCTACAGTTCATTTTCCCTCCTTACTTTTGC
>ERZ779829.338-NODE-338-length-21273-cov-2.887878_pt1 | contig 21273 bp, 19 predicted proteins | sample MGYA00511562_ERZ779829 | MGnify/ENA primary metagenome ERZ779829 (study PRJEB29588, sample SAMEA2151677) | human gut metagenome | biome: human gut; feature: human-associated habitat; material: faeces | place: Denmark | collected 2008/2010 ... | reverse complement strand
AGTCACTTCGCCGGCGGGTGAAGACTCCGCAGGGAGTCACGTAGGGCAGTGTCTGCTGCTTCAGGAGGCGGCAGGTATTGTCATCACCCAGCAGTGCGGCGTTTCGTACTTCGTGGGTGAGTGCGGCAAGTTTCGCGTTTGAAGTGATAAGTTTGTGTACTTCGTTCACATCCACTGTGCGTAGTGGGGTTAGTGTGGCATTTCTCAGGTTTTTTCCGGAAATTTTATCTCTTATCGGTGAGATAGGAGGCATGAATAGCGACATTCTGAAAATGTTTTCCATTGCGTTGTTTCTTAGTTGAGTAACTTTCATTTTTTTTATTTACTTCGGCAGTCTGTCGGGCATAAAAAAGAGAAGATGTCACTTTGGGATAAAGCGGCATCTTCTCATAGCGGGGCTTAATCTTTGCTAAAGCGAGAGCAAAGATAGGCTCTTTTGCAACATGTTATTCAACACTAATTCATACCTGTATTTTGTTATTATTTTCTCTTTTTACCTCTTGGGTTTTTGAAGTCGCATTCTTTGGCAATATCTGTCAATTCCTGTCTTATGGTATTGACAGCTATCTGTTTACCATTATTTTTCAAAAACTTTTCGTTTTTATATAAAAAACGTGCAAGCGTTGTCAATCCGTTTTCCGGCGATACGTCCAGACAGTTTGTTATATAGAGTTCCAAATATGCTTTTTCTATAATATCCCTGCGGTCGATTATTCTCGTAATGGTAGCTCCTGTTTTGGGACCTCTTTTCAACCTAATCCTTTGTTTAATTGATTGTTTACTGTTGTTTTCGTTCTCTTTTGCAGTTTTTTTTTGCTGCTTTATTAGCTTTATTATTTTTCATACTTCTAATGATTTTATGTCAGAATTAGTGATGAAAAAATATGTTGCAAGTTACGAAGGTAAGTGTAAAAAGAAGAGTGGACAAGAATATTGGGATAATATTGATTTTATATACTGTTTTACGACGCTTAATTGACTGATATATAATTTGTTGGAGTGAAAACGGATAGGTGTTCAAAAAACGTTCGTTTAATGGGCGCAAAGGTAAAAGGTATTTTTTGAATGACCAAAATGTTTGATAAAAATATTTTTTCAGGCTCTCTTTTCCTCATGTAAGCATCTCATATATAAGATTTTATATTCTAAAAAAATATCATTAATATCTATTCAACTTGATGTTTTTATAAGAAACATTTTCTTTACAAATATTGGTGTCCATTAAACGAACGATTAAAAGACAACTAATCTTCCTTAATCACCCGTTTATAGCTTTTGGCTCCAGAAGCTCCACATAGATGTTTCACAGCTTCTTTTTCCGCGATGGTAGGAAGTTCTGAAATGAAATGAATGCAGTATAAGTTATTAAAAATAAACGCATTACATAATTTGACCGGTAGGTATTTCACTACTCCGGTGTCCCTAAAAAATGTCCTTACGCGAAGTTGCTTTGCGAAAATATCATGACTGAAAGTACTCACTCTCAGCTTTCAACTTTCAACTCTCAAAATCTCCATTGGTTTGCTGTTCGTGTCTCTTATAGTCGTGAACTGACCCTTAAGTCTATTCTTGATAAGGAGAACATAGAGAGCTTTATTCCTATGTGCTATGGAATGGTGATGAAAGGTGGTAAGCGTGTCCGTAGATTGGTGCCCGCCATACATAATCTTGTCTTCGTTCATTCTACGCGCAAACGTATTGATGCTTTGAAGGACGAACTTGAGGGAACGATGCCTATACGTTTCATTATGAATCGTGAACATTGCCGTCCGGTAGTTATTCCTGATGTGCAGATGCGCAGTTTTATTCTGGTAGCCGGTAGTCACGATGAGCCAATTCTTTATATGGAAGCAGCCGAACTGAATTTGGTAAAAGGTCAGAAGGTTCGTATCACTGATGGTGTTTTCAAGGGCGTAATCGGTGAGTTTGTCCGTATTCGCCATGATCGCCGTGTGGTAGTCAATATTGAAGGTGTCATGGCTGTAGCTACTACCTTTATCCCGCCTTCGCTTGTTGAGCCGTTAACTGTTGATTGACACTCTGTTGATTGACATTAATCATTGATTGGCATTGTTGTTGATAATAATCGTTAGTTGATACATAAATATTGTGTCCTCTTAAATCTTTCGAAGTATCTTCTCTTTTTGAAATAAAACATTTAATAATATGAATTCTAATTCTTCATCATTATTTTCCTTAGCCCATGATCTTCTAACCTACGGGCTTGATGGAAGTCCCATTTATGCGGACCAATTTACACGTTTGAACCGTGATGTTTACGAACGGGCTATCGAACTTTACAACATTCATGGAGCTACGGCCGAAGAGGAGGCTGAACTTTGCCTTGCTTTGTTAGTGGCTTTCGCTGCAACGATTTATGATAATGGCTGCAAGCAGGAATATATTCAGAATGTCCTGGATCGTAGCTGGGAGGTGCTTCCGAAGCTTTCTGCGTCATTGCTGAAGGTGCGTTTGTTAACTTATTGTTATGGGGAATTCTATGATGAGAGTTTAGCAAAAGAGGCTCATGAAATTATAAATACTTGGGATAAGGCAGGGTTGAGCTTGGAGCAGGCGGAGATTGCAGAGGAGTTGAAGGGGTTTGAGGAGAATCAGTATCCGTGGGAAGAATTAGAAGAAATTGGAAGCTGACAAGAGACTTCTGATATATGGAGAATCTTATCAAAAGAAGTGAATTGTGACAGAGAGTGTAAAAGATAAGACTGTCAAAGGTGTTGGTTGGAGTTTTATTGATAATATCTCCAGTTCAGGCATTACTTTTTTAGTTGGTCTAATTTTGGCTCGTCTGCTTACCCCTGCAGAGTATGGCATCATGGCTATGATTACGATTTTCATAGCTGTGTCTAATTCCATTATAGATAGCGGTTTCTCCAATGCTTTGGTTCGTAAGATAGATATACGGCGTGTAGACTATAATACAGTATTTTTCTTTAATTTGGTAGTCAGTTTGGTAATGTATTTATTGCTATACATTGCCTCTCCCGCTATCAGTGCCTTCTTTAAGGAGCCTATATTAGTAGAGGTTGTTCGTGTGATAGGCTGGGTACTTGTCATTAATGCATTGGCCATCATACCACGTACTATTTTTGTTCGTAATGTAGATTTTAAGACGCAGACCAAAGTTTCTTTAATATCTTCCATTGTCAGTGGTATTATCGGTATTGGCATGGCTTTAGCTGGTTTCGGTGTATGGAGCTTGGTAGGACAGCAGCTTTTTCGTCAATTGTTGAATACTGTCTTTTTGTGGGTTTATTGTAGTTGGAGGCCAGTAGTAGAGTTTTCTAAAAGCAGTTTCAAAGAACTGTTTGGTTTTGGATCCAAACTTTTATTATCAGGTTTGTTGGACACTATTTATAAGAATGTTTATTATATTATTATCGGTCGTTTTTATACTTCTGCTCAATTAGGACAATATACCCGTGCTGAACAATTTAATACGATATTTTCAAGTAATTTGACTTCGGTCGTTCAGCGTGTCAGTTATCCTGTATTGAGTTCCATTCAGGAAGAACCTGAACGTTTGCGTGAAGCTTATCGGAAGGTGATTAAAAGCACAATGTTAATAACTTTTGCCTGTATGCTTGGACTTGCTGCCATTGCCAAACCTCTGATTTTGATATTGATAGGGGATAAGTGGTTGCCTGCTGTTTATTTCTTGCAAATCATCTGTTTTTCAGGTATGCTCTATCCGCTTCATGCTATTAACCTGAATATCCTTCAAGTAAAAGGTCGTTCCGATTTGTTTTTGAAGTTGGAAATAATCAAGAAAACCATAGCTATAGGTCCTATTGTTATTGGCATTTTGTACGGAATCGAATATATGTTATGGGGTAGTGTTGTAACTTCTTTTGTCGCTTATTTCTTGAATAGTTATTATTCGGCTTATTTGATTAATTATCCGACGATTGAGCAAATCAAAGATATACTTCCTACATTTTTGATTTCTTTGGTGACAGCGTTTTTTATGTGGAGTTTCACTCTGTTGGAGTTGTCAGAGTTTCTTCTTCTTCCTCTTCAGATTATAGTGGGAATTATAATTGCTTTTATCATTTATGAAAAAACTCGTTTATCAGAATACATGGAGCTAAAGCAGTTGGCCTTGTCTCTTCTTTGTTGTAAGAAATAAAATCAATCTATATATTGAAGATGGAAAAGAAAGTAATTACGGTTACTTCTCCCTTGCTTCCTTCACTTGACGACTTTATGCCTTATTTACAGGACATTTGGAATCGTAAGTGGCTGACTAATAACGGTCATTATCATCAGGAACTGGAGAAGGCTCTATGTGAATATTTGAAAGTACCCTACATCAGTCTTTTTACTAATGGTACTTTGCCCTTGATGTGTGCCCTGCAGGCACTTCGCATTACAGGTGAGGTGATAACAACACCCTATAGTTTTGTGGCTACTACCCATTCTTTATGGTGGAATGGCATCAAACCTGTGTTTGTGGATATTGATCCGCTGACTTGTAACATTGACCCAGAAAAAATAGAAGCTGCTATTACTCCTAAAACCACGGCTATTATGCCTGTCCATGTTTACGGTAAGCCTTGTGATACGGAACGTATTCAAGAAATAGCCGACAAGTATGGTTTGAAGGTGGTCTACGATGCCGCGCACGCTTTCGGTGTGGAGGTGAACGGTAAGTCCGTTTTGAATGCGGGTGATATGTCCACATTAAGCTTCCATGCTACGAAAGTCTATAATACCATTGAAGGGGGGGCTTTAGTATGTCAGGATGAAAAGACCAAGAAACGTATTGATTACTTGAAGAATTTTGGTTTTGCTGGTGAAACAACTATTGTTGCTCCTGGTATTAACGGTAAGATGGATGAAGTGAGGAGTGCTTATGGATTGTTGAACTTGAAGCAAGTGGATGTAGCGATTGAATCTCGTCGGCAGATAGCTATTAGATATCGCAAAGCGTTGAGAAATGTGGAAGGTATCAGTTTTATGGAAGATATTCCGGGTGTTCGTCATAATTATTCCTATTTTCCTATATTCGTGAATGCCGATAAATATGGTATGACGCGCGATGAACTTTATTTCAAGATGAAAGAACAGAATGTTTTGGGGCGGAGGTATTTTTATCCCTTGATAAGTGAGTTCTCTACTTATCGAGGATTGGAATCTGCCAAACCTGAGAATTTACCGGTGGCGAATCGAGTGGCGGATAGTGTTATTTGTTTGCCGATGTATCATGGATTGAATGATGAAGAAGTTTCTAGAATTCTTTCTACAATTATGAAGAAATGAAACAAAAAAGGTTAATGTTATTGGGAGGGCTTCGTTATCTTTTACCTGTAATTGAAGAGGCCCATAAATTAGGGGTCTATGTCATTACAGCGGATTACCTTCCGGACAATATTGCTCATGAATATAGTGACGAGTATTGTAACGTCAGTATTGTAGATAAGGAAGCGGTTTTACAGGCTGCACTGACTTTGCAAATTGATGGTATCTTATCTCATGCTGTTGATCCTGGTGTTGTGTCTGCAGCTTATGTGGCAGAGAGAATGGGCTTACCTTTCCAATGCTCTTATGAAGTGGCATGTATATTGCAAGATAAATCCAAATTTCGTAATTTTTTGTCAGAAAACGGTTTCAACTCTCCTCGTGCAAGGGGGTACAATAATCTGGAAGAGGCGTTAAGTGATATTGATTTTTTTACATGGCCTGTGATTGTTAAACCTGTTGATTCGGCTGGCAGTAAGGGAGTGAGTAAAGTGGAGTCTTTACTACATTTGCCAGAAGCTATAAAAATAGCTTTGGATGCCTCCATATCCAAGAAATTTATTATTGAGGATTTCTTAAAATTGAAAGGGTACCAATCTAGTGCCGATGTCTTTACGATAGATGGTAAGTTGGTATATCCTACTTATTCGGATCAGCTATTTGATGAGAGTGCTGTAAATCCTTATACTCCTGCTATTGAAATATGGCCCGCTACAATGCCTCAATGTTATCAAGACGAATTGACGGCTGAATTGCAACGTTTATTTACGGCTTTGGGGGTCAAGTCGGGTATTTACAATGTGGAGAGTAGAGTGTGTACCAATGGAAAAACTTATATAATGGAAGTATCTCCACGTGGAGGAGGAAATCGAATTGCAGAGTTACAGGATATGGCAACAGGGCAATCTCTTATCAGAAATGAGATACTTAAAGCACTTGGTATGCAAATGGATGAAATGGTTAGTCCGGCGTATGAAGGTGTGTGGTGTAATTATATATTGCATACTAATGAGGCTGGTATTCTCCGTACCATAGATATTGATGAACAGTTCAGACGAAAACATATTCGCAACATTGGTTTTACAAAATCTCCAGGTGATAAGGTCGAAGTGTTCATGGGGGCAAATCAGTCATTAGGTACTCTTTTTTTGCAATTTGATACCCGTGAACAACTAAATAAGGCTTTGGAAAATCAAGATGAATGGTTAAGAATATGCCTGGAATGAGACAGGAAATAGGAGGTTATTTCAGTTTCGAACTGAATCAAAGAGAAAAAACTTCATTCCATTCTAATGGAATATACTTGAATAGTGGTAGGAATGCTTTAGAATATATATTGCTTTCTTTGCCAAGAATCAGTAAATTATGGATTCCTTATTTCACTTGTGATGTAATCTTGGAACCTTTGTTAAAATTAGGTATCTTGTATAATTTCTATCATATTAATGAACGATTAGAAATCTGTGAGGATATACAATTAGAATCTGATGAATATCTTTTAGTAACTAATTATTATGGTATTAAGGATAAATATATTCAGGAACTTTCGTCGCAATATTCATCGAAATTGATAGTTGATAATGCACAAGCTTTATTTGCGGAACCGATAAAATGGGTAAAAAGTATTTATAGTCCGCGGAAATATATTGGGATTCCTGATGGTGGTATTGCATATATAAAAGATGGTATTGATGTTCATCAGTTCGATATTGATGTGTCTTACGATCGTTGCAGCCATCTTTTGAAAAGAATTGATTTGGGAGCTGGTGAGGGGTATATGGATTTTAAAGAAAATAGTTATAAGCTACAAGGACAACCAATAAAGAGAATGTCGAGACTTACGCAGAATTTGTTTCAAGCTGTAAATTTTGATCAAATTAGAAATATACGTAGAGATAATTTTCGTTTATTGCATGGTAGTTTAAGTCAAACGAATAAATTGCCAATTCCAGATTTAGATTCTTTTTCTTGTCCAATGGTGTATCCTTACTATACAGATGATTGTACGTTAAAGAAAAGACTGATTGAAAATAAAGTTTTTATTGCCACCTATTGGCCAAATGTATTTGAATGGTGTTCTTCAGCATCATTAGAATATAATTTAGCTGATGGAATTATTGCAATTCCGGTGGATCAGAGATACACATCTAGCGATATGAGTGAAATCAGTTCACTAATTTAAGTACATGACAAGACTTTGAAGACATTGAATTTTGATTGATAGAGTGGGTACGTAAGTGCATGGAGATTTTCTTTAAAGTTACTGATTTTTATAACCTTTTTGGATAGATAAAGTTGCAATTATCAGTATGAATAGCTGTTTTTTTATTTGCGAAATAAATATTTATTTTATACAATTATGGAAATTTCAATTCGACCATTAAGAGTAGAAGATGCATACACCTCTGTGAAGTGGAGAAACGACCCTGAGGTTTTTAAATACACAGGAAATACTTACAATCGTGAGATAACCATTCAGGATGAATTGTTGTGGGTAAAAAAAGTGATACAGGATGAGGATGGGTATAGGTGTGCTATTTTAGCAGATAATCAATATGTTGGTAATATTTATTTGACGAATATTTGTAACGATTCTGCTGTTTATCATATATTCTTAGGTGAAAGGAGTGTATGGGGAAAAGGTGTAGCTAAACAAGCATCTCGATTGATACTTAGGTATGCTTTTGATTCTTTAGATTTGAATTTGGTTGAATTGCGTGTAAAGATGAAGAACGAAAGAGCGATAGAATTATATAAAAGAATAGGATTTCAAGAACATTCTCGTGATGAAGAGTGGATACATATGACAATTACTAAAGATAGTATGTAAATATCTTGTTTGTAGATGGTAAAATTATTTACAGTTGCTTTGCTGGTTGTTAGCTGTTATGAAAACTGCTTAAATTAATAGTTTTAAAGAAATATCCAATGTACCTGTGTGTTCGTTCTATCAACCAAATTCTGTATTTTCAAAGTCTTTTTCATATACTTAAAATATTTAATAAAAAGGCATTTTTATTTATGGAGAAATGATTTTTTTAGAATAATCTTAGATTAGTAGTTGAAGTGAATTTTATGATGTAGCATTTAAATATAGTGATGAATATATCTCAACCTACTGTTAGTATAAGTTGTATTACTTATAATCATGCGGCTTATATCCGTAAATGTTTGGATGGATTTATTATGCAAGAAACAACATTCTCATTTGAGGTGTTAATTCATGATGATGCTTCAACGGATGGGACAGAACAAATCATTCGTGAATATGAGCAGAAATATCCTAATATAATAAAACCTATTTACGAAAAAGAAAATCAATGGAGAAAAGGAATTGGTGGATCAGCAGTGTTCAATTTTCCTAGAGCAAAGGGTAAATACATTGCTATGTGTGAAGGTGATGATTATTGGACAGATTCATTAAAACTCCAAAAACAGGTGGAAATGATGGAGATGCATAACAATTGTGCTTTATGTTTTCATGCAACTAAGTGCGTTAGAGCTAGTGATACCGATATTGTATATAATATTATAAGTAAGAGTCAACAACGTTTTAATATTCATGATTTGATATTGGGTGGAGGTGGTTTTATGGCGACGAATTCAATGTTGTTTAAATCGGAATTTGTTCGAAATATACCTCAATGGATGCTTGATTGTCCTGTTGGTGATTTACCTTTAATGCTATTAGTTGGTTGCGGAGGAGATATATTTTATATAAATGATATAATGAGTGCTTATCGAGTAGGAGCAGGGGGATATACTTCTATTGTTGGACAAAATTTTCTTAAAACAAGCAAACATTATAAAGGCATATTTAGAATGTTTGATGGATTTGACGAATGGTCAAAAATGAATTATCATGATACGGTATTACTGCGAAAAAAGCAATTAAGAAAACAATATTATAAAGAATTAGTTATGTGTTTCATGAAGAAATTTTTAGGCGAAAATTTCTATTTTAAAGTACATTCAATTTATAGAGAACATAAGAAGTGATACAAACTTTTATTGTGTATTTTTTCATTCTGTTTATAGCAGTAGGATGTGGATATGTTGTATCGTGTAATCATATGAAGTTATGTCTGTACAATAGGTTCGTTTTTTTTCCTATTATTGCAATTTCGATGCTTGCTGGATTTAGATATTTTGTTGGTACGGATTGGGAGAATTATTACTACATATACGATTTAGCTCTTCAGAATAATCTTTCAATAGAAGATGTTACTGTTTCCACAATGGAACCATTGTATCTTATATTGAACTTGATTTTGTCTTTCTTGAAAGCACCTTATCAGTTTTTTTTTGCGATTGTAATGGGTATTCACTTGTGCTTTTTATATAAGTCATTTAAAGACTATACATGGCTTTTGCCGTTTGGCCTTTTCTTTTATATTGTATCGGTTTTTACAACTTCTTTGAATATACAAAGGCAAACAATGGCTTTTTGTATATTTCTTATGGCAACACATTATTATAGAAATGGTAATCTTTTTAAGTATGTGTTTACTATCTTTATAGCAATCTGTTTTCATTTTTCTTCTATAGTTCTTTTACCTATTTATTTTTTACGTTCTAAGTACTTTTCTTTTTTAGACAAAAGATTAGTTGGCATAGTGTTGTATGTCGTTTCATTTTTCCTTTTTAGCTATTGTCTTAATCTTATTAATGCTGTTTTGGAAAATTATGTTACAAATGCAAAGTATTTAGGTAATATGGCGTCATTGGGAAATTTAGATATGGAAGTAAATTCTGGAATGGGTATATTAATCTTTCATATGTTGGATCTATTAATTATTGTATATAGTGGAAAACTCTCTGTTTATTTCAAACAAATAAAATTTAATCTTTTATATAGAGTGTTTTTGACAGGTGTTATACTTTCTAATATTTTTGGTAATGATGTTTTTCTAAGTAGAATACCATTTGCTTTAGAGAATGTTAGATTTTTGATGTTGGCATTTTTGGTTTATTATTTATTTGCTCGTAAACGTATGTTCAGTTATGTTCTTGCAGTTATGTTGCTGGGTATAAATTTGTGTACGTTTATTATGAGTATTTTGAATGGACATTCAGGTTGCTCTCCTTATACTTTTGCTCAATTATAAGATATGAAAACGATAGGAATAATAACAATACATCGTATAAATAATTACGGATCTGTATTACAAACCTTTGCTTTGCAACAAAAACTTATTGACTTGAATTGTAAGACTTTTGTGATAGATTATTTGTTTCCTAATGATTTCCATAAAGAAAATGGCAGGAAGAGTAGCAGTGCTAAAAGAAAGTCTTTTTTTTCTATGTCTTTTTTGTGGAAGATATGTTATGGAAGGGAACTCTATTTACAGCATAAAAAAATTAAGCAGTTTATATCAAACTATTTAAAGCTGTCTCAGATTACTTATAATTCTCCGGATGAATTAAAAAGGGATCCTCCGATTTATGATGTATATATGACAGGAAGTGATCAAGTATGGAATCCCAGATATTGTAATGGTGATCCTACTTTTTTTTTAGATTTTATTCCGGAGAATAAAATACGAGTAGCATATTCTGCAAGTTTTGGTGTTAGTGATATTGATAGCTCTTATTATGCTGATTATGCTTTTTTCTTAAAACGGTATAAATTGATTTCTGTACGAGAAAAGTCTGGACAATATTTAATAGAAAAACTTATTAATAGAAAAGTTAGTGTTGTTTTAGATCCGACATTGTTATTAACAGCAACAGAGTGGGAAAGTATTGCCACTAAAAAAAGAATTGTATCAAGAAAATATATATTATGTTATTATTTGAATTATTCATTTGATGCTCATCCATATGCTGACGAACTGGCTTTATATGTGCAACAAATTACAGGGTATGAAATTGTGTATGTGGCTAGACCTCCTGTAGATAAACATTATAAATCGTTCTATTATAAAGTAGATGCTTCCCCTCAGGATTTTATAGCTCTTGTCAGAGATGCAGAGTTAGTTCTTACAACCTCTTTTCATGGAACAGCTTTTGCTGTCAATTATAGTAAACCTTTGTTTTCTGTAGTTGAGGATAAATTAGCTTTAGATTCTAGGCAAGCAGATTTATTAAAAAGTATAGGATTGGAGTCGCGAATATTATCTATAAAGGATTGTTTTCCCAGTACGAGCGAATTACCTTGTGATTATGAGGAAGCTAATAAAAAGCTTTCAGAATTAAGGGAATATTCTTTAAAATATCTGTCAAAAGCGGTCTTGGATGAATAAAATAGATTTGTGTGATTTGACAAAATGTACTCAATGTTTGTCATGCGTTATGAAGTGCCCGAGGCAATGTATTGCTATGGAAACTTCAGAAGCAGGTTTTTCCGTACCCTCTATAAATAGACAGGAATGTATAGAATGTGGAGTTTGTATGCAGGTATGCCATCAAATTACTCCTGTTATTGAAAACAAAAAAAATCCTTCTGCGGTATATGCTGCATGGAATTTAGATGATAAGATACGATGTTTAAGTTCTTCAGGAGGAGTTTTTTCTGCATTTGCAGAGAAGATTATAAAAAAAGGAGGTATCGTATTTGGAGCAGCTTATATTGAAGGTTTAAAAGTTAAGCATATAGGGGTTGATACTATTGAAGGATTACAACAATTACGTGGTTCCAAGTATATACAATCTAATATCGGAGATTGTTATAAAGAGGTGAAGAGCAATTTACAGAAAAAACGATTGGTTCTTTTCACAGGTTCTCCTTGCCAAGTTGCTGGTTTGTTTTCCTTTCTGAAAACGCGTTATGATAATTTGTATACTTGTGATTTTGTATGCCATGGAGTTCCTTCACAAAAAGCATTCGATATATATAGAGAAAAGATAGGATTATCTCAATCTTGTATAAAAAAAATCGGATTTAGAGATACCGAAAGGTGGGGCTTTAAAATGTCTTTAGATGGTGTTTCTATTCCTTTAATAAATACTTATTATTTAAAAGCATTTACTAAAGGATATATGTTTATGGAAAGTTGTTATTCTTGTCAGTATGCTACAGAATATCGTATCAGTGATATAACTATGGCTGATTTTTGGGGACTTGGGGATAGAATACCATTTAATCATTCTAAATATAAGGGAGTTTCTTTGTTGTTGATTAATAGTGAAAAGGGGGAAAGATTAACTTTTGAGTGTGCAGATTCTCTTTTTTTGGAAGAAAGAACTTTGGACGAAGCAATACAAGGTAACTACAATTTATCTCATGCTTCATTACGTCCAATAGAGAGAAATACATATTATGAGGATTCGATAAGAATGTCGAAATTCAGACTTATAAGGAAGTATAGATTATTTCCTTCATGGAGAGATTATTTACGCCCATTGAAAAGATGTTTACAGAACTTATGTCAAAAATAGTATGTTAGTCAGTGTTATTGTTCCGGTTTATAATGTCGAAAAATTTATTCATCAATGTATAGATAGTATATTGTGCCAGACCTATAAAGCATTTGAAGTTGTATTAGTAGACGATGGGTCGCTAGATTCTTCGGGTATAATTTGTGATGAATATGCGAAAAAAGATTGTAGAGTATCTGTTATACATAAAGAAAATGGAGGGTTGTCTGATGCACGTAACGTTGGATTAGAGTGTGCAAAAGGTGAGTATGTGATCTTTGTGGATAGCGATGATTTTTGGATTGATAATTGTCAATTAGAATTGTTAATAGCGGAAATAGAGGAAACACCTTCTTGCGATTTTATAGGTTTTAACTGTTGTTACTATAATTCAAGTACTGGCGAATTTTCACCATGGTTTTCATATTCAGATGAAATTATGAAAATGACAGAGCGTGATGTTTTGATTACAAATTTAGTATGTACTGGGGTTTTTCCTATGAGTGCTTGTTTGAAGATTATAAAACGTTCTTTCTTAATGAATAATAATATTCGATTTATTAAGGGTATTGTATGTGAAGATATACCTTGGTTTATAGAATTGTTACATTATTCACATAAATTTCGTGTTGTTAATCAATATATGTATGCTTATAGACAGGGTGTTCAAGGTTCCATCACTCGAAATTTTTCTGAAAAATCATTTAATGATTTGTTTAGTATATTGAAAGAACAAACCAATTTTATTCAATTGTCTGATTTCTCATTGTTTGCAAAATCTGCATTATTATCTTTTATGGCTTATGAATTCTGTATCTTATTAGGATATATAGGAACTTTTGATAATAATTTTCAAAGGCAAAAAAGACAGGAGTTGTTGTCCTATAAATGGCTGCTTAAATATACAGAGAATCCGAAGGTGAAGAAAGTTTCATTTTGTAAGAGTTTGTTGGGGATTTATGTGACTGAGATACTATTACGAAATTTTTTAAAGATAAAATTAAGTTGATTATACTTGTTGTTTTGATTTTTTTAGGAAAATATAGTTTGAAATTTCTATTTATATTTGATGAAGAATCTACTACATGTGGTGAATATTTCGTTTGTTCTTCCCTATTTTATAGGGAAGCAATTTCTTTATTTTCATCAGAATGGATATAATGAGTATGTTATTTGCAGTCCTTCTGATGAGTTATCAGAGTTTGCTCAAGAATATCAATTCAGATATAAAGAAGTTGATATTTTGCGGAAAATATCAATAAGGAAGGATATAAGAGCTATAGTGTCAATTATGAAATATATTAATCAAAATCATATTGATATTGTTACCGGTCATACTCCTAAAGGGGCATTGTTGGCTATGATTTCCGCTTATATCATGCAAGTGCCTATTCGTATTTATTTCCGTCATGGTTTGGTATATGAGACTTCAAAAGGATTAAAACGTTTTCTTTTGATTTCAATGGATAAACTGGCTGCAAAATTGGCAACAAAGATAGTTTGCGTAAGCCCGTCTGTCTGTAAGCGGAGTATAGAGGATAAATTAAATCCGGCTTCTAAACAAGTGCTGCTGTCTAAGGGAACATGTAACGGTATAGATATAAGTCGGTTTGACCGACAGAACATCCAAAGTGAAGCAGTGCAAAATTTGAAAGATAAACTAGATTTACCGGAGAAATGTTTTGTAGTGGGTTTTATTGGAAGATTAGTTCGAGATAAGGGTATTATAGAATTGGTGCAAGCTTTTACCTTATTGCGACAGAAATATAGTGATGTGAGGTTGTTGTTAGTAGGGATGTTGGAAGAAAGAGATGCTTTGCCTGAAACTATCGTTGAGGACATACGGAAAAATCCAGCTATTATCACTACCGGATATGTTCAAAATTCTATCATCGAAAATTATTATGCTCTGATGAATGTTTTTGTACTTCCTTCTTATAGAGAAGGCTTTCCTACTTCTGTATTGGAAGCTTCTTCTATGGGAATACCTGTCATTACTACTAAGGCTACAGGATGTATTGATTCCATAATAGAGGAGAAGACAGGTGTTTTTGTGTCGCATGATCCTGAATGTTTAGCTACTGCAATAGGAACACTTTACGGTGATAAAGATTTGTGTTTACGGTACGGAAAGAACGGTAGAAAATTTGTAGAGGATAATTTTGAACAGCATATTATCTGGAAAGAAATAGAAAAATTGTATATAAAATCTCTGTAATTATGTAAACTTGAGTCACCATTAGCAGAAAGCCTAAGCCTTGAGCATTTTCTTTCACTTACTTCTTTGTGAATAGTTACATCTCCTATTAGTATATTTTATAGATTATTTTCATGAATATTCTTATTACGGGGATCCATGGTTTTGTGGGTTCCAATCTTGTTATTGCCTTGAGAGAATATCATACTCTTTATGGTTTAGATATCACTGCCCCTGAAAAGGAGGGAGTGGTAAAGACTTTTTCTTGGAAAGATATTGAAACAACTTCTTTTCCCATGCAACAATTACCAAAGTTTGATGCTATCATTCATTTGGCAGGCAAAGCGCATGATACAAAGAATCGGTCTGCTTCTCAGGTATATTTTGATATCAATACAGGGTTGACACAGAAGATATTTGATTTCTTTTTAGAATCATCTGCGAAGAAGTTTATCTTTTTCAGTTCTGTGAAAGCTGCCGCAGACAGTGTAGTGGGGGATATGCTGACAGAAGATGTGATACCGACTCCGGTTGGTCCTTATGGAGAAAGTAAGATTGCAGCTGAAAGTTATATAAAGGAGCATTTTATTTTACCTACCACCTCCTCCGGGTACTTACCCCCTCTTAACTCTCCCGTTAATCGGGGAAAAACAACCTCTCCGGAGGAGGAGAATGTAAGATACTCTGATAAGCGAGTGTATATCTTGCGTCCTTGTATGATCCACGGTCCTGGTAATAAGGGTAATCTGAACTTGCTTTATAATGTGGTAAAGAAAGGTATCCCCTGGCCTTTAGGCGATTTTGAGAACAAGCGTTCTTTTACTTCTATAGATAATCTTTGCTATGTTGTGGAAGGTTTGTTGACAAAAGACGTAGCGAGCGGTATTTATCACATGGGTGATGACGAAGCTTTGTCTACGAATGAACTGATTGCTCTTATGTGTGAAGCTATGGGTAAGGAGCCTCACATCTGGAAAATGAACAGAAAAATGATGGAAGGTTGCGCAGGCTTGGGTACGCTGCTTCATTTGCCTTTGAATACAGAACGGCTGAGAAAACTGACTGAGAATTACGTGGTAAGTAATGAGAAGATAAAATCAGCTCTTGGCATTGACCGGATGCCTGTCCGTGCGGCGGATGGAATAATGAAAACAATACGGAGTTTCTAACCTATTTATAAATTGTAAATCGTGTATTATATCATTATATTAGTTCTGCTCTTTGTAGCAGAACTTTTTTATTTTAGAGTAGCTGATAAGTGTAATATCATTGATAAGCCCAATGAGCGTAGTTCTCATTCACGGATAACTTTGCGTGGTGGCGGTATAATCTTCTATTTTGGAGCTTTAGCCTATTTCCTGAGTAATTATTGGGAGTATCCATGGTTTATGTTGGCATTGACTCTGATCACTTTTATCAGTTTTGTAGATGATGTCCGTTCTACTTCCCAAGGTCTGAGGTTGGTGTTTCACTTTACTGCTATGGCTCTAATGTTTTACCAATGGGGCTTGTTTTCGCTTTCCTGGTGGTGGATCATTATAGCTTTGATTATTTGTACGGGTATCATCAATGCTTATAATTTTATGGATGGCATCAATGGCATCACAGGTGGTTATTCATTGGTTATCCTTGGTGCATTAGCTTATATCAATTCTGAGATCACTACGTTTGTTGAACCTGCTTTGATTAATACTGTTTTATGTTCTGTCTTGGTCTTTTGTTTCTTCAATTTCCGTAAGAAGGCGAAGTGTTTTGCGGGTGATGTCGGTTCTGTGAGTATCGCTTTTATTCTCCTTTTTCTGATAGGGAAGCTCATCATTAAAACAGAAGATTTCAGTTGGATAATTCTGTTATCCGTTTATGGTGTCGATAGTGTTCTGACTATCATTCATCGCCTGATGCTTCATGAGAACATCGGTTTGCCCCACCGAAAACACATGTATCAATTGATGGCAAACGAGTTGAAAATACCTCATGTTGGGGTATCATTAATTTATATGGGGGCACAGGCTTTGGTCATATTAGGTTATTTCTGTTTCGTGAGATATGGTTATTGGTATTTGTTGGGAATAATTGTATTGTTGAGTGGCATTTATGTGTTGTTTATGAGAAGGTATTTTCATTTGCATATTCAAAAGGGAAAATAAAAATGAGTCTCCGGCTTTAGGAAACAATGCGATGAATATCTAAATAAAAATATCCTGTTTTTTTTATAATAACGGGCGGTAAGACGGTAGCTTGATAAACTATCTCTTACCGCCCGTTTCTTTTTTTATAGTTTAAAATTCTACAACTTTTTTTCTATCCTTATAACTTTATTGTATATTTGCCGAAACAATTCTATATTCACTGAATGGGCTTATTTAGGAAAATAATATATAGTTTTTTTCTTTTCTTACTGATATCCATTTGGGGGCTTTCATCAGCCTTTGCGGTGACTGGAGAACACCCAGTACTGATTATCAGTTCGTATAATCCGGATGCTCGTCAGACTTCCGGAAATATATACGATTTCATGGAAGAGTTTGAGCGTCTGGGTGGAAAAGCTCCGATAGCCTTGGAAAACATGAACTGCAAAAGCTTCTCCGAGTCGCCACAGTGGAAATCGAAAATGGCGGAGATACTGGATAAGTATGAGGGAAAGCGCGCGCCTGTATTACTTGTTTTAATTGGTCAGGAGGCATGGGCTGCCTATCTGTCGCAAGCAGATTCTATACGTGGAAAGTTCCCGGTACTGACTTCGTTGGCAAGCCGCAATGCCATTATTCTTCCGGATGATTCTGTAAATCTGAAAACATGGATGCCTGGTGCAGTGGATTTCTTTAATGACTTTACTGATTCTTCAGTCAAAGCCGGTTTTGTTTATGAATATGATGTGGAAGCCAATATCAATCTGATAAAACACTTATATCCGAATACTAAGAATATAGCTTTTGTTTCTGATAACAGTTATGGGGGCGTTTCCTTGCAAGCCCATGTAGTAGCGGAGATGAAGAAACATCCGGAGTTAAATCTGATTCTACTGGATGGACGTACCAATACGATTTATACCATCAGTGATAAACTTCATGAATTGCCCCCGAATACAGCTTTGTTGATGGGTACCTGGCGTGTGGATATGTACGACGGATATTTTATGCGTAATGCAACTTATACCATGATGGAAGCTGCGGGTGATGTACCTACATTTTCCATTAGTTCTGTCGGTATCGGTTATTGGGCTATAGGTGGAGTGACACCCTCTTATCGGCCATTGGGCAAGGATATGGCGTATCAGGCAGTCCGTCTGCTGCAAGGAGCTGACAGTGATCGTATAGAAGTAGAAGTCATCCCTAATAAAGTGATGATGGATAGTAAGATTGTGAAGGAAAAGCGTCTGGATCTGTCTTTTATTCATCAGCCGATAGAAATGGTGAATGAAAATCCATCGTTCTACGAACAATATAAATATCATATCTGGACTGTTGCAACCATTTTAGTCGTGTTATCTGCGGGGTTGTTTGTTTCATTGTACTTCTATTACCATACCAAAAAGCTGAAAGATGAACTGCAAGAGTCGGAGAGTGCTTTGAGAGATGCGAAAGATCGTGCAGAAGAGTCCAGCCGTCTGAAGAGTGCCTTCCTCGCAAATATGAGTCATGAAATCCGTACTCCGCTGAATGCAATTGTGGGATTCTCGGATGTGTTGGCTTCCGGGGGAAGTTCGGAAGATGAACAGCAGGGGTATGTTGATATCATCAAAACCAATTCTGATTTACTGCTCCGCTTGATAAATGATATTTTGGATGTTTCCCGTCTGGAGGCGGACCGGGTTACGTTTACATTTGAGGAATGTGATGTAGTGCCGTTGTGCCAACGCGTTTTGGCTTCCGTCAGTCAGGCTCGCAAGTCAGAAAATGAATTTATCTTTGAGTGTGACCGTGAAAGCATGGATATGCGCACTGACACTCAGCGTCTGCAACAGGATATCATAAATCTGCTTTCCAATGCCGATAAGTTTACCCGGAATGGTAAGATTACTTTGGGACTGAAAGTGGATGAGAAGCAGAGAGAAGTCCTGTTTTCTGTCTCGGATACGGGTACAGGTATTCCTTTGGAAAAACAGAAGCTTGTATTTGAGCGATTCGAAAAACTGAACGAGTACGTACAGGGCACAGGATTGGGACTTTCCATCTGTAAGTTGACCGTAGAGAAGTGGGGAGGAGAGATCTGGGTGGATCCGGGATATACGGATGGGGCAAGATTTGTATTTACACATCCATTAGACATCGAACAACCAAAGAAATAACTAATAACTATGAAGAGAGTTTCCTTTTTTTTAGGGTGGATATTCCTCCTGATAGTAGCTGTATCAGCTCAGGATAAGATCGTAAAGCTGAAAATAGTAGAGACCAGTGATATACATGGGAACTATTATCCTTATGATTTCATACTTCGCCATGAAGCTGGAGGAAGTTTGGCGCGCATACATGCTTTTGTGCAGAAAGAGCGCGAAGTCTATAAAGATAACCTGCTTTTATTAGATAACGGGGATATTCTGCAAGGCCAGCCTTGTGCCTATTATTACAATTATATTGACACTGTTTCTCCGCATCTGGCAGCTGAAGTGTTGAACTATATGCAGTATAATACTGGCAATATGGGTAATCATGATGTGGAGACCGGACGTGCCGTGTTCGACCGTTGGGCAGACGACTGCAAGTTTCCCATTTTAGGCGCTAATATTATTGATACGGCTACGGGAAAGACTCATTTCAAACCTTATGAAGTATTGGAGCGAGATGGCGTGAAGATCGTAGTGTTGGGTATGATTACTCCTGCTATTCCTGTATGGTTGTCGGAGAACTTATGGAAAGGACTGCGCTTTGATGATATGGAAGAAACGGCTCGCAAATGGATGAAGATTATCCGGGAAAAAGAGAAGCCTGATCTGGTGATCGGTATTTTCCATGCCGGACAGGATGCATTGCTGATGGGCGGTAAGTATCGTGAAAATGCTTCTGTAGAAGTAGCTCGTAACGTTCCCGGATTCGATATCGTCCTGATGGGACACGATCATGCCCGTGAATTGAAGAAGATTAAAAATATAGCCGGAGATTCTGTCTTGATTATGGATCCCGCAAGCAAGGGAATTGTTGTGGCAAACGCAGATGTAACTTTGAAACTTCGAAAAGGAAAAGTCATAGAGAAGCATATTGACGGTGCTTTGACGGATATGAAAGATTATGCTGCAAGTGAGGATTTCATGAAGCATTTTGCTCCCCAGTTTAATGCGGTGCAGGATTTCGTATCCAAGAAAATAGGCAGCTTCACAGAGACCATTTCCACGCGTCCTGCCTATTTCGGTTCTTCTGCCTTTATTGACCTGATTCATTTGTTGCAGCTTGAAATAACCAATGCTGATATATCGCTTGCTGCGCCCCTGTCGTATGATACGGAAATTAACAAGGGGGATGTGTTTGTGAGCGATATGTTCAACTTATATAAGTATGAGAACATGCTCTATACCATGAAACTGTCCGGTAAGGAGGTGAAGGATGCGCTGGAAATGTCATATAACTTGTGGACGAATCAGATGAAATCAGCTGATGACCATCTGTTATTGTTCCGCAAACAGCGTCGTGAAGGTGCAACGGATCGTGCTTCTTTCCAGAATTTTAGTTTTAACTTCGATTCGGCAGCCGGCATCATATATACGGTAGATGTAACAAAACCGAAAGGGGAGAAGATTACTATTATCAGTATGGCTGATGGTACTCCTTTTTCTATGGACAAGATGTATAAAGTAGCACTGAATTCATACCGTGGTAATGGTGGTGGAGAATTGTTGACTAAGGGAGCCGGGATTCCTCAAGATGAATTGAAAGGGCGTATCTTGTTCTCTACAGATAAAGATCTGCGTTATTACTTGATGCAGTATATAGAGAAAAAGGGTGTGATTGAACCGCATGCATTAGGGCAATGGAAATTTATTCCCGAAGAATGGGTAGAGCCTGCCGCCAAAAGGGATTATGAATACTTGTTTGGAAAAGTGGAAAAATAATCGCTATCTTTGCAGTCGCAAATTTTAAAAGGGTGGTAGGAACGTGAACAAAGAGATGAAAAGAATTATAGGAGCTGTATGCTTGTTGGTGCTGTTTGTGGCATATCAGACAAGTATTACAGCTTTTACTCATGTTCACTATGTCAATGGAGTCATCATTACGCACTCCCATCCGTTTCACGGTAAACATACACACTCCAAATCCGAACTTCTCGTTATTGGTCGTTTGTCAACTTTCCAGGCTCCGGAGGTTGATGTATATGAAGATCTGCACCCCATGCGAATACTTCTGGCAGTGCTGGAAGCAGAACAGGTGTCGCCTTTGATAAAAGGAGGGGGAAAACAGACTATTTCTCTTCGTGCTCCGCCGGCGCTCGCGGCGTAAATGATAATTTAGCGGCGAGGGAATGGGTAC
>ERZ779829.327-NODE-327-length-21509-cov-2.266664_pt1 | contig 21509 bp, 18 predicted proteins | sample MGYA00511562_ERZ779829 | MGnify/ENA primary metagenome ERZ779829 (study PRJEB29588, sample SAMEA2151677) | human gut metagenome | biome: human gut; feature: human-associated habitat; material: faeces | place: Denmark | collected 2008/2010 ... | reverse complement strand
AAACACCCGCCATGCGGGCAATGTCTTTAATGGTGTAGTTCTTGTTTTCCATATTCTTTGTCTCATTCGTTTTAAGGCACTAAAGGTTCAATGTCTAAAACTTAAATATTATAAATATTTGCGGCAAAGATACGAATTATTTTGTTTCTCCAAGTAAATTTTCTACTTTTGTGTTCGATAACGGTTAATAAAAGCAAAAACCAATATCTTGCCTATTAGCTTTACAATCAATACTATATAGGTATAGAAAAGAGAAAGTAATATTTTTATATACTTAAAACACAGTAGAATGAAAAAATTTATGGATGAAAACTTCCTGTTGCAGACAGAAACCGCACAGAAGTTGTATCATGAACATGCGGCCAAGATGCCGATTATCGATTATCACTGTCACTTAATCCCTAAAATGGTAGCAGACGACTATCAGTTTAAGTCATTGACTGAAATCTGGTTGGGCGGCGACCATTACAAATGGCGTGCTATGCGTACCAATGGTGTAGACGAACGTTTCTGCACAGGCAAGGATACTTCCGACTGGGAAAAATTTGAAAAGTGGGCTGAAACCGTTCCTTATACTTTCCGTAATCCTTTGTATCACTGGACACATCTGGAATTGAAGACAGCGTTCGGTATCGATAAGATCCTGAGCCCGAAGACTGCCCGTGAGATTTATGACGAGTGTAATGAGAAGCTGGCTCAACCGGAATACTCTGCTCGTGGTATGATGCGCCGTTATCATGTGGAAGCTGTTTGTACTACGGATGATCCTATTGACTCTCTGGAATATCATATTCAAACACGCGAAAGTGGTTTTGAAATCAAGATGTTGCCGACATGGCGTCCTGACAAGGCAATGGCTGTAGAAGTTCCTGCTGACTTCCGTGCATACGTTGAGAAACTGGCTGAAGTAAGCGGTGTTGCTATTTCTAATTTCGATGATATGATAGCTGCCCTGCGCACGCGTCATGACTTCTTTGCTGAACAAGGCTGTAAATTGTCTGACCACGGTATTGAAGAATTCTACGCAGAAGACTATACAGATGCTGAAATCAAAGCTATATTTAATAAGGTATATGGTGGAGCAGAACTGACCAAGGAAGAAATCCTGAAATTCAAATCAGCTATGCTGGTTATCTTCGGTGAAATGGACTGGGAAAAAGGCTGGACACAACAATTCCACTATGGCGCTATCCGTAACAATAACAGTAAGATGTTCAAGTTGCTCGGTGCTGATACTGGTTTCGATTCTATCGGTGAATTTACTACTGCTAAGGCAATGTCTAAATTCCTCGACCGCTTGAATTCCAAAGGCAAGTTGACGAAGACTATTCTTTATAACCTCAATCCGTGCGCTAATGAAGTTATTGCTACTATGTTGGGCAACTTCCAGGATGGCACGATTCCGGGTAAGATACAGTTTGGTTCCGGCTGGTGGTTCCTTGATCAGAAGGACGGTATGGAGAAACAGATGAATGCTCTTTCCGTACTGGGTCTGCTGAGCCGTTTCGTAGGTATGTTGACGGACTCTCGTTCATTCCTCTCCTATCCGCGTCATGAATATTTCCGCCGTACATTATGTAATCTTGTTGGCCGTGATATTGAAAATGGTGAAATTCCGGCTTCTGAAATGGACCGCGTGAACCAGATGATTGAAGATATCAGCTATTATAACGCTAAGAATTTCTTCAAGTTCTAAAAGAAGAATTACTTTTTACTCATAGCAAGGAGTGCATCAAAGTTATATTGATGCGCTCCTTTTCTTTTATATATATACAACGCTTCTTTAAAGAATGATGTTACTTACATGCACATGTTGGCACTATCAACACCCGGATGTTAGTATCATCAACATGTACATATCAATAGCACTAACATGTGCATGTAAGTAATACTATTTTTTAATAATAATCGGGTATATCCTTTAACCTTGCATGAGATATTATATATATGAAAGAGAAATTTTCTCTATGTTATTGGCTTTTATAAATTATTCATTAACTTTGCGACATCTTTAGGAATATTCTGATATACTCCTAAAAGGTTGCATATTAAATAGTTAGAAGCGTTTACCATATTATTCTTGTCAAGGAAATCGCCAAATTTCAAATGGGTATAAGAATAATAGGCAACAAAACGCTCATGCTCGCTGTATATCCAAATGTATAGTAGAGCGTGGGCTGTTGTCTTTATTATCTATATCCGGGTGTTTGGCGATACCTCTTGACAGATAATGGCAGCAGTTCCCACGCTTTCATTTTATTTATAGGTGTCGTATGGGGACTTTCGGCACCGGATATACACGATGAGAAATACTATATCTGTCTTATGTGCGGCAACTTTTCTGTGCCTGCTCTGTTCTTCCTGTTCATCAAGCAGGCAAGTATCCTATTTGCAAAAGCTGAATGAGGGATTCCGGGACACTCTTATAGAATATGATGCCCGCATCATGCCTAAAGATTTGCTTACCATCTCCGTCAGTTGTTCTGAACCGGAAGCCGCCTTGCCTTTCAATTTAGTGGTACCTGCTTCGCAAACAGGAATCAATTCCACTAATTTAGTTTCACAACCTACCTTGCAAAACTATCTGGTGAACAATCAGGGCGAGATCGTTTTCCCTGTACTCGGCACCTTGAAAGTAGGTGGAATGACTACTCAGGAAACTTCTGAACTGATTGTGGGGAAATTGGAACGCTACTTGAAAGAGCGTCCCATCGTGACTGTCCGGTTGGTAAACTATAAGATTTCCGTAATTGGAGAAGTAAGCCGCCCGGGAGTCTATACCGTAAATAACGAACAGGTGAATGTCTTTGAAGCTGTAGCAATGGCGGGTGATCTGACCATATACGGGAAGCGGGATAATGTACGTATCATCCGCACCGTAGACGGTAAACAAAAACTTATCACCATCAACCTGAATGATGAAAACATCATTTATTCCCCCGACTTCTATCTACGGCAAAACGACATCGTCTACGTGGAGCCGAACAAGGCAAAGAAACAGAGTGCCAACATTGGTTCTTCCACCAATCTTCTGATTTCCATAACCTCTATACTTATATCCCTGGCAGGGTTAATGGTCAATATTTTACGATAAAAAGTATAATTCACTAACTAACACAATCTATATATATGAACACCAATCAAACAGACACTAATCAAATGCAGGAACAAGAAATAGACCTGATTGAACTATTCTACAAATTGTTAGCACACTGGCGGTGGTTTCTGCTGGCTGCTGTGGTAGCACTTGCCGGAGCATACATTTATGTACATGTAGCTACTCCCATCTATCAGGCGACGGCTTCTGTTGTCATCAAGGATTCGGAAGGAAGCAATAAGGCCATTGATGAGCTATTTCAGAAAGTCGCTCCTTCTTCCCTCACCTCTGCAAATACGCAGATTGAAGATGAAATGGAGATATTGCGTTCACGCTCTATCCTGCTGCAAGTGATTAATGAGCTGAATCTGCATACGAAGTACAAGGTGAAAGATGGACTTTTCTATAATGAAACCACTACACCTCCCATCATTGCTTCTATGGATAAAGCATCCATGGATACATTGAGTGGGACATTGCTGATACAAGTAGAGAAAACAGGTGAACATTATACCGTGAGCAGCGCCTTGGACGATATTTGTGTAACGGAGACTTTCACAGGTTTCCCCGCTTTTATAGAAACTCCTGCCGGACGATGCACTCTAAGATTACTGCCCGGACATCAGTTTTCCGAGGCCATAAAGATAAGTATTTGCCGTCCTATTGATGCCGTAAACGATTATTCCGGTCAGCTGGTGGTCACCACTACCTCAAAGAAAACTTCTATCATCAGTCTGACCTTCAAGGATACGGATAAGGATCGTGCGGAAGCTTTTCTTGTTAAGTTGATTGAAGTCTACAACCGGGATGCAATGGATGATAAGAATAAGGTGACAGGAAATACACTCATCTTTTTGGAAGAACGTTTGGACAGTATCAGCAACGAACTGGGATTTGTAGAAAAGCATCTGGAGCAATACAAACAAAAAGAACGTCTGAGCGATTTGAAAACCAACATGACTCTGGATCTGAATACAAACAATGAGTACGAAAAGAAGTTGCTGGATGTGGAGATGCAACTAAATATGACTAACTATATTTATAACTATTTGTCGGATGATAAACACCGTTTTTCGCTATTACCGGTGAATACGGGGATTGCCGATACGGAACTGGTGCAACTGATTAACGAATATAACAAGGAACTGCTGGAACGTGAACGGCTGATGAACACCATGAAAGCAGATAATCCGACGGTGGTAAATCAGGATATTCGCATTGATGCATTGAGAAGAAATGTAGTAAGTTCTGTGGTCGGTGTGAAAGACGGACTGAGCATAGCACGCACTGATATTCTGCGTAAAACCGATTATTTCAACTCCCGTATCGGAAATATGCCGAAGCAGGAAAGGGAGTTCAATAACATAGACCGTCAACAGCAAATTAAGGCAAACCTATATCTGATGTTGCTTGAACGGCGTGAACAGGCAGCTATTTCTTTGGCAGCCACAATGAACAAAGCAAGAGTGATTGATGCTCCCCTATCTGCTGACAGACCGATAGCTCCGCGAAGTATGATGATCTATGCCGGAAGTCTGTTTCTGGCATGTGCAATGACGGCAGGAGTGATTTTGTTCGGAGGCATTTTCCGCACTAAAATAATGTCGGTAGCAGAAGTAGAGAGTACACAAATTCCTGTAATGGGAATCATTCCGTATACCAAAGAAGGTGGTGGTGTTGAAGAAGGACAAAACGGCATCATGGAAGAATCTTTTCGCCGCATGAGAAGCAATCTGCGTTTTCTTACTGAAGACGGTGACAAAAAATGTATCCTGATGACCTCCACCATTAGCGGAGAAGGAAAGAGTTTCATCAGCATCAACCTGGCTCTGACCTTTGCTTTTCTGGGATGCCGGGTACTGGTAGTGGGTCTGGATATCCGCCGTCCCAGACTGGCGGAGTATTTCAGAATAAAGAGTCATGTAGGTATGACCAGTTACCTTTCGGACAATGAGATAAAACCGGAAGATATAATCTTCCCGTCAGGAGTACATGAGCAATTATTCGTCGCACCTGCCGGACCTATCCCTCCTAATCCGGCAGAACTGTTGGAAAGAGCCCGATTGAAAGAGGCATTCGCGTATTTCCGTGAACAGTTTGATTATATCATTGTGGACTCGGCTCCGGTGGGATTGATTAGTGATACATTGAGCTTGAGTAAAGTGACTGATTTCACACTCTATGTGTGCCGCATGAATTATACGCACAAGAATGTGTTGTCTGAAATTGTCGAGATACAACGATCAGGGCAACTAAACCAAATATCTTTAGTAGTGAATGGTGGTAATCTGGCGGAAAAGAAATATGGTTACGGATATGGCTACGGATATAGTTATGGTTACAGAGATACTCATAAAAAGCATAAGTAATATACACTCATTTTTTTCATCTCACTTTTTTTTCTTCTCAATGAAGATACTGCTCCGGACTTTCATAAGTTAGGTAAAGTCTGGACGGTATTTTCGAAAACCACCACTTCTTCTTTTTATTCTGTTCCGCAGGGATATTGCCTTGCGTATAGATATCCCGGAAGGTTTTACGTTCTTTAATCATCTGATAGATAAGTCCCCAATCGGGCAATCCGCCCAGATTACGGTCATCAATGAAAAGGTCTACTTTCAGTTTACGGGAGAATCCACAGTCCTGCTGCTTCTCTTCGGGATAATCACGATTGACAGCATAGAATTCCACTCCTCTTTCTTTGCACCAGGCAACGGCTTCTTCCAGAAGTTCACCTTCGCGCACACTCCACAAAATAAGCCTGTGCTGATCTTGCTGCAACAGTTTTAAAGTGTCTGTTGCAAAAGGAATTTCTCTACCGATACGGGGATAGCGATGTTCTACTATAGTTCCGTCGAAATCAACTGCTATTGTCATAGTTTTATGCTGAAAAATTACAGAACAAAGATACGAATCTTATTGAAAAAACAAAGCGTTCTCTCCCTTTTACAATAGGCAAATATGAAAGAAATTTGCATATAATTTCATAAAAATGTATTTTTGCGCTTAATTTTTCACTAACAACATAATATTAGGATGACTCAATCACCCAAAAATGTATCTAAAGGGTTCACTAAAGCCTTTTGGGTAAGCAACACGGTCGAACTGTTCGAACGTATGGCGTATTATGCCGTTTTTATCGTTCTCACCATTTATCTTTCTTCTATTTTAGGCTTCAACGACCTTGAAGCGAGTATGATTTCCGGTTTATTTTCCGGTGGTCTTTATCTTTTGCCTATCTTCACGGGTGCTTATGCCGATAAGATAGGTTTCCGGAAATCCATGATTGTTGCTTTTTCGCTGCTGTCTGTCGGATATCTGGGTTTAGGAATTCTCCCTACCCTGCTGGAAGCTGCCGGTTTGGTGGAATATGGCAAAGCAACCCGTTTCACCGGACTGCCGGATAGCGATAGCCGCTGGATGATCGTTCCTGTGCTGTTTGTTATCATGGTGGGCGGATCGTTTATCAAATCCATTATTTCGGCTTCAGTGGCAAAAGAAACTACGGAAGCAAACCGCGCACGCGGTTATTCCATCTTTTATATGATGGTGAATATTGGTGCATTTACCGGAAAAACAGTGATTGACCCGTTGCGGAATGTTATTGGAGAGCAGGCGTATATCTATATCAATTATTTCTCTGCTACGATGACCATATTGGCATTGCTTTCCGTTGTTCTGCTCTATAAATCTACCCATACGGCAGGCGAAGGAAAAAGTATGCGTGAAATCGGTCAGGGCTTCCTGCGCATCATAACAAACTGGCGTCTGCTGATTCTTATCCTGATTATAACGGGATTCTGGATGGTGCAGCAACAGTTATACGCTACGATGCCTAAATATGTAATCCGTATGGCGGGTGAAACTGCCAAGCCGGGTTGGATAGCCAATGTAAACCCATTTGTAGTGGTTTGCTGCGTTAGTTTCGTGACGCGTTTGATGGCGAAACGGTCAGCTATTACTTCTATGAATATCGGTATGTTCCTTATCCCATTCTCGGCTCTGCTGATGGCATGTGGTAACCTGCTTGGAAATGACGTGATAAGCGGAATGAGCAATATCACATTAATGATGATAGCCGGTATTGTGATACAGGCTTTGGCAGAATGTTTCATTTCACCGCGTTATCTGGAGTACTTCTCCCTGCAAGCGCCTAAGGGTGAAGAAGGTATGTATCTTGGATTTAGCCATCTCCATTCCTTCCTCTCTTCCATCTTCGGTTTTGGTATCGCGGGAGTATTGTTGACAAAATACTGTCCCGATCCCGTCCTCTTTGAGACTCGTGAAGCATGGGAGGCTGCCAGCACCAATGCGCATTATATCTGGTACTATTTCGCCGCTATCGGTCTGATATCTGCACTGGCACTGTTAGTATTTGCCAAAATCACCCAATCCATCGACAAAAAGAAGAAAGCCAAGGTCTGAATATCTCATTTTTTATGTATATTTGCCGTCACTTTGCTGTAAAAGTTGACGGCATTTTGCATTTTAATAAAGAGGATAAAACATGAAAGTAAAATTTATAAGCCTTGCGAGCGGAAGTAGTGGCAACTGCTATTATATAGGCACTGAAAAATACGGAATACTTATTGACGCTGGTATAGCGGTACGTACTATTAAGAAATCATTGAAGGAGGTGGGTGTCGGCATGGAGACGATACGCGCGGGAATCCCTTCCACACGACCACGCAGACCATATCAAAGCTGTAGGCGGACTGGGTGAGAAACTGCACATCCCTGTCTACACTACTGCACGTATCCACGAAGGAATCAACAAAAGTTATTGCATGACGGAGAAGCTCCACTCTTCTGTTCATTACCTGGAGAAAGAAGAACCGATGGTACTGGAAGATTTCCACATTGAGTCTTTCGAAGTTCCCCACGACGGTACGGACAATGTGGGTTATTGCATTGAAATCGACGGAAAAGTATTTTCGTTTCTTACCGACCTTGGTGAAATCACCCCTACTGCTGCCAAGTTTATCCGTAAAGCGAACTACCTGATACTGGAAGCTAACTATGATGATGAAATGTTGCGTATGGGTACATATCCGCAGTATTTAAAGGAGCGCATCACCAGCCGTACGGGACACATGAGCAATATTGCAACTGCCGAGTTCCTGGCTGAAAATATCACGGAAGATCTGAAATATATCTGGCTTTGTCATTTGAGCAAAGACAATAATCATCCGGAGCTTGCTTACAAGACGGTGGAATGGAAATTAAAGAGTAAAGGTATATTGGTAGGTAAAGATGTGCAACTCTGCGCTTTAAAGCGTAGCACTCCTTCCGACTTGTACGAGTTTGATTAAAAAAAGCCGCTTTCATCGAAAAAAGATTTTATTTTGCTTGGATGAATAAAATAAAAGGACTACTTTTGCACCCGCAAATAAGAAAAACGATGCACTCTTAGCTCAGCTGGTAGAGCAATTGACTCTTAATCAATGGGTCCAGGGTTCGAGTCCCTGAGGGTGTACGAAGATAAGGTTCTGAAAACAATTGAGTTTCAGAACCTTTTTTATCGTCATTGGATATGACTTTGCTACTAGACTAAAAGAATCTTGAAAATCTCCCGTATGTAGATGCAACAACAGGAGGCATTTATCTGTTTTTCATTATATAGTTTCACTCTCATCATGAATAATTGGAAGAAAAAATTTATCATAATATGGAGCGGGCAACTATTTTCTATATTAAGTAGTTCCATCGCTCAGTTCTCTATCGTCTTATGGATTAGTCTCAAAACGGGTTCTGCAGAAGTTTTGTCCTTTGCCATGATTGCCGCCTTGTTGCCGCAAGCCTTGTTAGGGGCATTTGCAGGCGTATACGTGGATCGCTGGAACCGGAAATGGACTATGATAGGTGCAGATAGTTTCGTTGCACTTTGTTCCGGTATCATCGCCTTGTTATTTTACCTGGATATTGTGGAATTGTGGCACATTTATATATTATTGGCACTTCGTTCCATTGGTGGTTCGTTCCATTCACCGGCAATGAAATCATCCATTCCATTGCTGGCTCCGGAAAAAGAACTGACCCGTATTGCGGGAATTAATCAGGCTATCCAGTCTATTTGTAATATCGGTGGCCCTGCGTTGGGAGCGGTTCTGCTTCTGGCATTCGATATGAGTATAGTCATGTTATTGGATGTGGCAGGTGCAATCATTGCCTGCACTTCCCTACTGTTTGTTTACATTCCGAATCCGAAGAAGGAAAATATCTCAGCTAAGAGTGTCTTGAACGATATGCGCGACGGTTTTCATGTGATTATGCGCAACCGAGGAGTTAGTTGGGTGATGGTTACAGAAATCCTGATTACTTTCTTTGTGTTGCCGATAGTCGCCCTGATGCCGCTGATGACTCTGCATACTTTCTCCGGAACAGCTTATCAGATTAGTTTGATAGAAACACTTTTCGGGGCGGGTATGTTGGCCGGAGGGGCTTTACTGGGGATTTGGAATCCTAAGATCAGGAAGATACTGATGATTGCGTTCTCCTATGCGGTACTTGGTCTGGCATTGGCTATATGTGGTATGTTGCCCGGCAATGGGTATGTCTTTTTTGCCATACTGACGGTGGTACAAGGGCTTATCGTGCCATTTTTATCCGGTCCCTTTACCGCTCTATTGCAGACGCAGTTCAAACCGATTTATCTGGGACGTGTATTCTCGCTTTTCGACAGTATAAGTTTGTTCCCTTCTATTATCGGTTTGCTTGTCACAAGCTTTGTAGCCGACTCCTTGGGAATAGGCAACATATTTATATACTGTGGTTTTGCCATTGTACTGACTGCAATTCTGATGATGTGTATTCCTTCTGTTAGAAATTTGGAGAAAGAGGAGATCAGGAAGAAAAAGTAAATAGTATTATTGCGCGTCTATACCTCTTTTTTTCAGCATCTCAAAGTCTTCTTTTCTCATTCCTATATCATCCAGTGGATGCGGTTCATTATGATCATTCAGATAAACCCTCGATTTCTCTGTATAGAGAGGGCTGGTGACAGATAGACTGTCATTGCGATACGGAGTTTCTATTCCGGCCAGTTCCATCATGGTCTGGAAAAAAGAAATACTGGAAGATATATTTTTCTGCCGGTTCATCGAAGCAGCTTTCTCTATCCCGGGAAACTCTTCCCTATAACTGTCGGATGTCCACAGCAGGAAAGGTACGTGTAGCTGATAATAGGACGGAACGGGGGATGCATGAAGAAAAAGGTGTCGACCATCGTCGAAGATATCTTCCCCATGATCGGACGTGTAAAGCATACTGGCATCTACTTGCTGCTCCTCCAATAGGTGGATGATACGTGCCAGGAAATTATCCGTATACCGAATGGAATTGTCATAGGCATTCATCAGGTTATCTTTGTATTTCACTTCTGCATCTACGGGGAAATCCGGCAAGAAGAAAGCAGCAGCTTCCGGATAACGTTCCCGGTAATTGAAGTGAGATCCATAGGTATGCAATACAATAAACTGTTTCCGATTTCCTTTCTCAAGTTCTTTTTCTACCAACATTAACAGGTCGTCATCTGAAGGGTTATATTGCGAATCCTGAGAATCTTCCTTGATAAAATCATAAGTATCCGCTTCCATTCCGAAGAAGTCGATGAAAGAATGGTTATACCGCTGGTTTGAGAAAAAAGCTGTCTGGAAACCGGCTTCTTTGAAAGCGGTAATGATGCTTTTCCGATAATAAATGGAATCGAAATTCTGTGCAGAAACGGGAGAAAGCAGCATTGGTACACTCTTGTGCGTAGTATTCGATTCCGTCAGAACATGGCAGAAAGAGGTCACTCCTTCTATTTTAGAAAGTTCAGGGTTCGTATCCCGATCATAGTCGTAAAGACTCCAGTTCAGGGCACGGGATGTCTCGCCCACTACCATAATATAAATTTCGCGCCTGTCTTCCGGATGGGAAGGCTGGGCGTTAAAGGTAAAGTTCTCTGATGTGCGGTGATACGTCCTTGTTTGGGCATTACGCTGGAATGCGAGTGCTACATTGTAACACACGTTGGCCGGATACAAATCCGATTTCAGCTCGTAACGTTTATCCAGTCCATAAGCGGCGCCCAGTGAAATAAAACCGATGAGCAAGGCAATCCATGCTTTTTTCCGTTCCCGACGGATAAATTCCGGAGATAATTTCCGTTTCTTTATAATGGAGATTGCAGCCAGAATCAATGCCGGTATATAAAGGATAATCACACTCACTAATGCCGGAACAAGATTATCCAGCAACTCCATAGCTTCACTCGAATTAGTGGTTACCAGGTTCAGAAACATATCCACAGCAATAATGGACTGTCCGAAGAGATAAAGCAGTACTATCTGGAAAGCTCCGAAGAAGATGAATAGGAAAAGGATCCAGAACATCTTTCCACAGTTTCTCGACAAAGTCATTAATAGATAATAGAAAGCAAATGGCAACAGTACATTGCACACTTTTGCCACCACAGGCATCGGCTCTGTAAAACAGAGGATGATATTGGGTACTATCATGATCAACAGGAACAGATAGAACAAATGCTCCTGATTTTCCAACCATTTCTTTATGTTTTTAAAAAGCTTCATTGATGTTGAATATAAATCCGGTCTGGCCTTTTCCAAACCCTAAATCTAACCTTACGTTTACTCTCTTTTTGAACTCCCACCGATAACCAAAACCATAATTAGGGAGGATATGTTTAACTTCGAAGCCGGAGAATTTAGGAAATACGGTTCCCGCTCCTGCCCATACAGCTACGCCATTTCGCCTCCAGACGTGCTGACGAAGTTCTATCTGTACATCCATGGCACATTTATCACGGTAACGCCCTTCGTAATAGCCACGCATGGAATAAGAACTTCCCAATGTTGCCATCAGTCCCCAAGGCGGATTACCGTAATTCAGCAATGTATGGAATTGCCCAGCCAATACTCCCCCTTTCCATACAGGATGATAATAGCTGGTAGTCAGCTCTGTGCTGCTGAAAGCATATTTATTACCGAGGAATGCGGGGCTGAATCGTTGGTCTATTCTCAGGTAATAGCCACTATAGGCATTTGTGAGGAAATCCCGTGAATCATAGAGTAATGAGAATCCGAGGCTTATATTGGTAGTCCGTGCTTTCATTCCTTCCCACAGTTCGGGCTTTTCAAAATCGTGGCCGTAGACATAATCAAAGACAGCCATCGGACCGATATAGAAGTTCTGCGCTATACGAGTCATGAAGTCTACCTTTACTTGTGCCTGGAAGCGGTCGTAATCACTTTCATTATCGTCATTAGAACCGTTTTCATATCCTTTTCCCCAATACAAGCTGGGGAACGAATAGAAATAAAGATTGTAATTCAGACGGTATTTGTCTTGTGGAAAGAGATGATTTCCACGTACCCCCAACAAATAGAAACCTACCGTAGATACATCACCATATAAAGATACATTAGATGGCGGAAGGATGGTGTCATTCAGGTCTGTACGATATAATCCGGCGGCTACCAGGCCGATACCGAGCTTGGTGTCACTGGAATAATGAGGCCCTCCGATAACGCTGAAGTCAAACTTCTTATTTTTTTTCTCTTTATTGGCATCATTAAAATAGTCCAGGAATTTCTTGAAGAAACTTTTCTTTTGTGGTAAAGTGTCAGTTACAGATACAGAAGATTCGACTGAAACATCTGTTCCTGTGGGGCCTTGTGCCCATATATCGGTGGCTATTATCAATAACAGCACCGGTAATATCCATCTCGTTAGTTTAGCGTCCATGATTACACCTGTAGAAAACTACGTCGGCAAATTTAGTTTTATTTTAACCATATAACAACAATTTTGTGAAGTGTTTTGTTCAAACTTCTTCCATTAAGAAAAAAGGGGGAAGAAATAAGAATTTCAGAACTTTATTCCCGTTTTAACGTTATTCTTTTAGAACGAATAACGAACTTCATTATGAAAACAAAAATGGATATTCCCGATAAAGAGGGACGAAAACGACTTGTGATTGTGGGTGGTGGCTTCGGTGGATTGAAGTTGGCACGAAAATTGAGAAGTGATAAATTCCAGATAGTGTTATTGGACAAGAATAATCATCATATTTTCCAACCCCTACTCTATCAGGTAGCAACCGCCGGTATTGAACCGAGTGCAATTTCTTTTCCTTACCGCAAGATATTTAAAAAGAGAAAACATTTCCATATACGTATTTGTGAGGCACAACGGGTAATTCCCGAAGATAATATTCTGGAGACTTCCATCGGAGCTCTTTCATACGATTATCTGGTTGTCTCTACCGGATGTCGTACCAACTATTTTGGTAATGATGGGCTATCTCAACGGACAATGGCCCTGAAGAACACTGCAGAAGCTTTGTTTAATCGCAACCAGATACTGGAAAGTTTTGAAAAAGCACAGAATACCAGCAATCTGGAGAAAAGAAAACGTCTCATGACATTTGTCATCGTAGGTGGTGGCGCTACGGGTATAGAACTTTCCGGTGCATTGGCAGAAATGAAAAAATTTGTGCTTCCGCAAGACTATCCCGATCTTGATATGAACCTGATGCGCATTGTCCTTGTGGATGGTGCTCCCCGCCTGCTTTCCGCTTTCTCTGAAAAATCTTCGGAAGAAGTGGCAAATTACTTATTAAAACGTGACGTGGAGATCATAACCAGTGTGCAGGTTACGAATTATGAAAATGGAATAATGACACTGAGTGATAACAGTACCTTGGAAGCGATGAATGTCTTTTGGGTTGCAGGTGTACGCGCCAACAGCATAGAGGGACTTGCAAAGGAAGCCTATGGTCCCGGTAACCGCCTCCTTGTTGATCTCTACAACTGTGTTCAGGGTTATAACAATATTTTTGCCATCGGTGATACTGCACTGATGATTTCCAAGGAATACCCGAAGGGACATCCACAAGTAGTTCAACCAGCCATTCAGCAAGCCCGTAATCTGATCCAGAATCTGGATAGAAAGGAACGGGGGCTTGAAATGCAACCTTTTGTTTATCACAACAAAGGTTCCATGGCTACCATAGGACGCAATCACGCAGTGGTGGAACTGAAAAACCTTCGTTTCGGTGGTTTCCCCGCGTGGGCAGTATGGCTATTCATCCACTTAATGAGTATTGTCGGTGTAAAGAACCGTCTGTTTATCTTTGTAGACTGGATGTGGAGTTACTTTACATACGATCCTTCTTTGCGGGTAATTATAAAACCTTTGCGTAGAGATAAACCATAATGCCTTATTTTTCGTTATATTAAATATAAATGTTTAAACGAACGACTATGCTTTACAAATTTTTATTCCCGTCTAAACCGGATGGAGCAGCAACGTCTGCTATATTATTAATAGTGAGAATTATATTTGGTGTGTTACTAATGAACCATGGTATCGAGAAGTGGTCCAATTATCAGGAGTTATCCGCTGTATTTCCCGATCCGCTGGGTGTGGGCAGTCCTCTTTCCCTGGGATTAGCCATATTCGGTGAATTGGCTTGTTCTATGGCATTTATCATTGGTTTCCTTTACCGTCTGGCTATGCTACCGATGATATTTACAATGGGGATGGCATTCTTTGTTATTCACGGAAACGATCCGTTTGCGGTCAAAGAACTGGCTTTCATATATCTGGTGGTATACGTACTGATGTATATTATCGGTCCTGGAAAGTTTGCCGTAGACCACTGGCTGGGTAAGGCTTTGACTCCCAAAAAGCCTTAATTTTACCGGGGCTGTTTAACTGAAAAATTGTTTTTGTCTCTTATTTAAGTGTATTTTTCACAAAAAGCACTTATATTTGCCCGAAGAAAAAGAGCAAAGAGTTAAATCAATAAACTCAGTAAAACAAAAGAAAGTAATTATGAAAAAGAGTAATTTGAATTTGGCTGCAACCGTGATGATTTGTGGCGCATTTCTTTTCAGTTCTTGTATCGGTTCTTTCGGCCTGCACAGTAAATTGGTAAATTGGAACCAAAGTATCGGTACAAAGTTTGTTAATGAGCTTGTTTATCTGGCTTGCAACATTATCCCCGTATATCCTGTTTGCTATCTGGCAGATGCGTTGGTAATCAACTCCATTGAATTCTGGAGCGGTTCCAATCCGATGGCTAACGTGGGTGATGTGAAGAAAGTAAAAGGTGAAAACGGAAACTATCTCGTAAAAACATTGGAGAACGGTTACTCTATCACAAAAGAAGGTGAAACCACTGCTATGGAGCTGGTTTACGACAAAGAATTGAACACTTGGAATGTTGTTGCAGAAGGTGTTAGCACTGAATTGCTGCAAATGAACGGTGATGGTACTGCACAGATGTATCTGCCGAATGGTGAAGCAATGAATGTGACATTGGATGCACAAGGCGTAGCTGCTGCTCGTCAGGCAACGATGATCAACACTTATTACGCTGCACGCTAATTAAGAAAAGAATTTGAATATGCGGGCGGATGAGCAATCATTCGCCCGTTGCTTTTTATACCCCTCCCGATTTTTTAGAATGGGTAACCTACTGCAAAGTGGAAAGCAAAGTCACGTCCGAAGTCAGGACGCAGAATGGGATAACGATCCTTTCCCTTTTCAGGGTTAATAGCCTTCATACCACCATCAAAGCGAAGTACAAAGAAATCCAGATCCAGACGTAATCCCACACCGTAAGCTACGGCTATTTGCTTATAAAACTGGTCGAACTTGAATTTACCCCCCGGCTGATCCTGATATTCGCGAATCGTCCAGATATTTCCCGCATCTACAAACAAAGCACCTCTAAATTTCCAGAATAAACGTGTGCGGTATTCTATACTGGCATCCAGCTTGATGTCACCCGACTGGTTCATGAAGTTACCTTTTTCATCGGAGAAAGTACCGGGACCAAGACTACGTACCGACCATCCGCGTACACTGTTTGCTCCACCCGAGAAATAACGTTTCTCGAAAGGAATCATCCGTGCGTTTCCGTAAGGGATGGCAATACCTCCCCCAATATGAAATGCAATGGAGTTACGGTTATCGATGACGATATTTTTGGCAAAGTCCAGGTCACCTTTTATATATTGTGCATACGGAATATTCAAGATAGTGTATTCATCCTGATCATTCTTCTTTAAATTGCTCATTTTAGAAAGCACATACAGGAGATTTCCCGCAGACTCAAAGTTAAAACGTATACTATAAGAATTACCAATCACTGCATTGTTCATCAATGCTTGTCCTGCGCTGTTATAGATATAGCTGTACCCGGTACGAACAATCAAACGGTCTTTATAGTTATACTCCAGCAGATAGTTCTTCTCATCGTTCAGGAAATTGTTTTTAAACTCGGGTTCTATCCACGGCATATACAAATAGTTGATGTCCAGCAAGTCTATACGATGCTGCGAACGCTGTCGCTGCAAACCCCATTTATAACTCCATGAACCGGATGCAACGATGCGTGTAAACTCGGGACGCATCTGATAATTATATTGCAGCCCGAATTCTGTGGTTGCCCTTATCTTCCGCTTAAAGTCATTGGATATGAACGGAAACATGAAGCGGGGAAAGTTTATACTGGTTTCCACACCGAGTTCCGTATAGTTGTCATTCTTATACCCTAAACCGGAAACAGCTTCGTAAGCTCCGCGAAGCTTAACCAAGAAAGTTTCGGAACCTCTGAATACATTGCGATTCTGAAAAGATACAGATGCCGCGGCACCCAAATCACCCGCAGAGTTCGTTCCCTCCAGTTCGAAAGATACAGACTGATGTTTGTTCTTCGTCAGCATAACATAAGCATTCAGCTTTGCGCTATCATTTACCTGTGTTTCGAAGAAACGTACATTGGTATATTTCAATACCGGCAGACGTCCGAAGTTGGAGTAAGTGCGCTGCACATCCTGTTCATTGTAAAGATCTCCCGGAGTTATCCGCAGATTATCAGTCAAAACTTTAGGACGCAGGTACAATTTATCTTTATAATATATGGGAACCCCTTTATAGTGTATCGAATCATTGATTTCCACACTACTGAGAGCTGAAGATTGCAGCACGTCATAGTCTGCAATGAAATTCACTTTATTAATCGTATACTGTGGATGATCCTGCAATTCAGCACCGGAATGCTGTCTGTACCGTGCCAGATGCAAGGTCAGATCCACCTGATAAGTGCCACGTACTGTATCCGCTGTATAAGAGATATAATCTTTATTGAATTTATAATAACCGTTGCGAAGCAGGTTACCCGTGATCCGTTGGCGTTCACTGTCCAGTATGTTGGCATTGAAGTACATACCTTCGGATAAATAGGTCGATGCAGAATCTTTCTGCATATATTCCCAGATTTTTTCATCCTGAACATCATATTTCAGGCTACGGACAATATACGGCTCTCCGGTGTTTACTTTATAAGCCAGTTTTACCTTTTTCTTCTTGATTTTGGGAATGTACTCTACGGTAGCACCCATGTACCCCATATTCTGAACGGCTTTCGTCATTTCCTCCCGTGAACGTTCGGTTTCTTCCTTACTATAGATAACAGGGGCATCTCCCAGCCTGCGTAAAGCCCGGTTCACCCAACGAGTAGAATCACGTCCCGACCAGTTGTAGACATACAACTGGGTTTTAATCAGACTAAACCATTTGGAGTTCGGATTTTGCCGCACATATATGGACAAATTAGAAGGCTTCACATTTTTATTATCAGTATGTATGCGCACCTCATCCAGCAAGTATGAACCATCCGGCACATATTTGGTGGTCGAGCAGGAAGCTAATGTAAGTATGGCAGCAGTAAGTAGTGCGTAGTGGAAGCCTTTCTTCATACCAGAATTAATAAATTGCGCATAATTGACTACAAATATAAATCTATTTTTTCTTTTCCGAAATAAAAAACCGGATGAAGTGTGTTCCGTTTTTTGATTATATAGAAATAATCACGTACTTTTGCCAAACGATAACATTTAAGCTATGGCACTGAGCAAAAACCGCATCAAATATATCCACTCGTTGGAGCTGAAGAAGAATCGTAAAACAGAAAAAGTCTTTCTGGCAGAGGGTCCTAAACTGGTAGGCGATTTGTTAGGACATTTTCCCTGCCGCTTTCTGGCAGCTACGCCCGAATGGTTATCGCAACATCCCAAGCTTCCGGTAGAAGATGTTTCGGAAGTGTCTGATGAAGACCTTTCCCGTGCCAGCTTATTGAAAACTCCCCAACAGGTACTTGCTGTATTCGAGCAGCCGGAATATGAAACGGATGCTTCCGTTATCAGCCATTCACTCTGCTTGGCGCTGGACGATGTGCAAGATCCGGGAAATCTGGGTACTATCATTCGTCTGGCAGACTGGTTTGGTATAGAGCATATCTTCTGTTCCCCGAACACCGTAGATGTATATAATCCAAAGACGGTTCAAGCCACCATGGGAGGCATTGCCCGTGTGAAACTGCACTATACTCCCCTGCCCGACCTCATTCAAAGCCTGAAGGATATACCAGTTTACGGCACTTTCCTCGATGGAGAAAATATGTACACACAGAAATTATCATCCAACGGATTGATTGTGATGGGTAATGAAGGCAACGGAATCGGGAAAGAAGTGGAGCAACTCATTAACCGCAAACTTTATATTCCCAATTATCCCGCAGAGAGGGAAACGTCCGAGTCACTGAATGTGGCAATTGCTACCGCAGTAGTCTGTGCCGAGTTCCGTCGACAGGCAGCATCATTGTAAAATCGAAAGGATAAAGTAGATAAGCATTTATTCCGGAAGGAAACGTTTCTTGGCAGAAAACTTCCGGAAGTTCCTGTAATACTTCATTTGCTTTCTGAAATATACCGGAGTACCCTTTGGAAATATCTTCTTCATTATTCAATAAAGCAATGACTCCGGGAAACCATTCCACTCCTTCTATCTCCTCTGTCAAGGGAAAGGCGGACACGACTTGTCCTTCTTCCGCCCCTACCACATATTGTTTGAGATAACCATGTCCGGGCAGAAAAATAAAGTGTGAAGCAAATCGTTTGATCATCAGGGATTATCTTTACGGAATTGAACGTGTTCCGGATTGTCCAACTTCTTCAGTGTAGGTTCCGAAGATGGACGAGGACGGACAGCATCACGTCTGCGCGGATTATCATTTATCTTTTCTTCCACAGGTTTCAGTTCCTCTTTCTTGAGTTCCTGAGGTTCTATTTTCTCTGTCTTAACAGAATCTTTCTGAATAGAATCATTCTTAGCAAACGACAGTGTATCCGTAGCATGATAACGCATCAGTGAAATGCGGTCGGTCAGCAATGTACGGGTAGCCTGTGCTGCGGGGTAATAGATATACCCACGTATTTCCCGGATTTCTCCCAACGTATCGGCAAAGAGGGAAACCGTTTCCACACCTGATTTATATACTTTCTGAATATCACTGATTATGCTGTCCTTATAGACAATCTGCATAGCCATGACGGGAGCATATAAGGAATCTGGCGCACCGTTGTGGAAGCGGAAACGAACGTTCCACCGCAAAGTATCGCGGTCTTTAAAGTTGGTATCTGAGGGTAATACGAAAGTAATCTTGTTGTCCATCGGCATACCTGTCAGCTGATAGATACGTTGCCATGCCCATACATCAATGCTGTCCCCCGGAAGACTTTCCTTCGGTTTATTGTCACGTATGGCAATTAAATGATTGACAACATCCCGCTCCGCTTTCAGCCTTGCGTTTACTTTCTCATAAATCTTGGTGAGTACTTCCGGATTACGCGTGAACCAAACCATTGAAGAGTCAAATTCGGCTTGCGTAATGCCATGTTTTTTAAACACCGATTCAATGTACAACACCCTTTTATAACCATCGGTATAAGGGACTTCTTCCCCCATAGCCTTTGCTATATGGTAGTCATAAAGCACATTTTCCATCTTAGCATCCGATATAACCACCTTCGGTCTTTTCACCTGACAGGCTGTCAAACAAGATGCTAACAGGAATATGCTAAACCATTGAATTCGATGCAGACCTTTCATGATTTCTTTATTGCATGATAAGAGTCATTCAAATATTTGCTGTAAAATAATAACAGGGCAATGATACCACAACTGATAGCGGCATCGGCAAGGTTGAATATCGGGCTGAAGAATATGAAATGATCCCCACCTACCAACGGCATCCATTGAGGCCAGTTTGTATCAATGATAGGAAAATAGAACATATCCACCACCTTTCCGTAGAACAAAGGAGCATATCCTCCGCCTTCCGGCAGGAATGAAGCTATCTGCGAATGTGTACTCTCATTGAACAACACACCATAGAATACACTATCGATGATGTTACCCAACGCTCCTGTAAGAATCAGAGATACGAATACGATATAGCCTGTCTTCAAGCCCTGCTTGATTATTCTCGTCAAATACCACCCTATCGCTCCTACGGCAACAATACGGAACAAGGTAAGGAATAACTTACCGAATATCTCCATACCGAACGCCATACCGTTATTCTCGGTAAAGTAAATATAAAACCATGTAGGCGGTTCTGCATCTACCATGCCCAGCTTCTCATAAAGCCATTTTATGGCGTTTTCGCTCTGATGCCAATACATGTGAGTCTTGACATAGATCTTGATTATCTGGTCAGCAATTAATACCGAGAAAATAACGAGCAGCGCAATGCGACCTTTCGTGAGGTATTTGTTCATCCTTACTTCTTACCGTTATTTTTGGCCTCAATGCTCAGTGTAGCATGAGGCACAGCACGTAAACGTTCGGCAGGAATCAACTTACCTGTTTCACGGCAAATACCATACGTTTTGTTCTCGATGCGTACCAATGCAGCCTGCAAACCCTGGATAAACTTCAACTGACGTTGAGCCAGGCGTGTCGTTTCTTCTTTGGACAAGGTGTTGGCACCTTCTTCCAGTACTTTGTACGTAGGAGATGTATCGTCGGTGTCATTACCGTCTGCACCCGTCAGGCTGGCCTTTAACAGTTCATAGTCACGTTGTGCCAACTCTAACTTCTCCATAATGATAGCGCGGAATTCTTCCAATTCAGCATCTGAGTATCTAGTCTTTTCTGCCATAACTTTTACGTGTTAATCAGGGTTAGTATTTAATTATTCTTTCACAACGCTCACGTACAGCGAGAAATCGTCGAAGTTCAGTTCTGTACCATTTTCTACGTTGTCTGCCAGCGTCAGTGAAGTTCCTAAAACTTGGTTGCGAATATAGTCATTATATTCATTTACCGCATCATCTGTTTGAGGATTTTTTGATAATGTAATCTTTATTTTATCTGTTATCTCAAAACCGCTCGACTTGCGGATATTCTGAATGCGGTTTACCAGCTCGCGTGCAATACCCTCACGGCGCAGCTCTTCGGTAACGGTAACTTCCAGAGCCACGGTCAGTTTGCCCTCGTTGGCAACCAGCCATCCCGGAATATCCTCACTGAAGATTTCCACATCTGCCGTTTC
>ERZ779829.326-NODE-326-length-21561-cov-2.416907_pt1 | contig 21561 bp, 17 predicted proteins | sample MGYA00511562_ERZ779829 | MGnify/ENA primary metagenome ERZ779829 (study PRJEB29588, sample SAMEA2151677) | human gut metagenome | biome: human gut; feature: human-associated habitat; material: faeces | place: Denmark | collected 2008/2010 ... | reverse complement strand
GAAAACTTCGCTTATGTCTTTTGTACATAGCAGGGCAGCAGGATTTTTATTGTAATTTCCTTATATAATATCTCGATATAACTCATCCCAGCGTCCGACAGTTTCAAATCGCTGCAATACAGAAGTTCTGTAAAATACCTTGTGGCTCATCTGATTGGCGAATTAATTTTGACCTGAAGCTGTGCATAAAAATATTGCCGGGTTGTTATATACACAAGACATTAGTTGTATTTTCGTTATGAGTTTTGCACTAGCTGTCAGCATCAAGCCCATGTCTGAACCCGTAAGGGTGAGTTTGGGCGACTGCTGACAAATCAGCGTGCGAACCGAATAGAAAATATACTTGTCTTTGTATATAACCATCCCGGCAGTAGTATTTATGTGCAGCTCAGGTTATAACTAAATATCAATCAGATGAGCGCAAGGTATTTTACAGAATCAACATGGCATCGCCGAAGGAGAAGAAACGATAGCGTTCTTCCACGGCTACCTTATAGGCTTCGAGAATCTTCTCGCGGCTGTAAAGGGCTGATACCAACATCAGCAACGTGGATTCCGGCAGATGAAAGTTCGTGATCAATCCATCGATGGCTTTGAACTTATAACCCGGATAGATGAAGATATCTGTCCAGCCGCTGCAAGCCCGAAGCATACCGTTTTCATCAGCTACTGTTTCCAATGTTCTCGTACTGGTCGTTCCTACTGCAATGATACGACCGCCATTTTTCTTTGTCTCATTTATTGTCTCTGCTGCTTTCTCATCGATCACATAGAATTCTGAATGCATATGATGATCCAGAATGTTATCCTCTTTTACCGGACGGAATGTTCCAAGTCCGACATGAAGGGTTACATGTGCGATCTTGATGCCTTTTGCCTTGATCTCCTCTAAAAGCTCCTTTGTAAAATGAAGTCCGGCTGTTGGCGCTGCCGCAGAACCCTCATGCTCTGCATAGACCGTCTGATAACGGTTCTTATCTTCCAGTTTATGTGTGATATATGGCGGAAGCGGCATTTGTCCAAGTTCATCCAAAATCTCCTCAAAGATTCCCTCATATTCAAACCGAACGATACGATTTCCTTCTTCCACGATATCGATGACTTCACCAACCAGTTTGCCGCCACCAAATATGATCCTTGCGCCGACTCTGGCTTTCTTTCCCGGCTTTACAAGCGTCTCCCATGTACAATCATCCAAACGCTTCAATAACAGCACCTCGATAGCTGCTCCTGTTCCTTCTTTCTCACCGATCAGTCTGGCAGGAATCACCTTTGTATCATTAATAACCAGACAGTCGCCTTCTTTCAGATATGATATTACATCATAAAAATGTTTATGTTCGATGGTTCCTTCTTCTCTGTCTAAAACCATTAATCTTGAATTATCACGCTTTAAGAGTGGGTCCTGTGCGATCAACTCCTGAGGCAGATCATAGTAAAAATCTGATAACTGCATTTTCTTATCCTCCTTAAAACTCAACTATGATAATGCCACGTTTTATGTCTAAATGCAAGGAAGAAAATGAAGCAGCCAGCCTTAGTGAGAGTGCTTTTTACTTTATAGAACGAACTTTCCTATATAGCAAAAATCCGGATACAGCAATTCTGCCATATCCGGACTTCTACTAAAATATACATGTTATCTGTTCTGCCTATGCTCTTATCTTAATCTATTTATAACACCATCAACAAAGTTCCCAGTCCGATCAGTACACAGCCAATAATCGACTTCATCGTGAATTCTTCGTGCAGGAATACAAATGCAAGAATCAATGTAATAACGACACTTAATTTATCGATTGGTACTACCTTGGATGCATTTCCCATCTGAAGTGCTTTATAATAACACAACCACGATGCTCCGGTTGCAAGTCCTGATAGGATCAGAAACAACCAGCTTTTCTTCCCGATCGCGCTGATTCCGGACTGTGTATGTGTCAGGAACACCATGCCCCATGACATCACAAGCACAACTGCTGTTCGGATCGCTGTTGCAAGATTCGAATTTACTCCATCAATACCTACCTTTGCAAGAATTGATGTCAATGCCGCAAATACAGACGACAACAATGCAAATACAAACCACATATAAATCCTTCTTTCTTCTTTTATTATCTTCTTTTTCATGCAACTGTGCAATCTATGAAATCTTAACTTTTTCTCTTAACTGCCTGTCGGTAAATGAAAAGTGCGGCAACTGCTGTTATCAGTTCTGCTACCCAGAACGCATTCCAGACACCGACAACACCAAAGATACGACTGAGTACAAATGCAGCCGGAATGATGACAACCACATAGCGAAGCAGGGAGATCATCAATGATGGCGTACCCTTGCCAAGTCCCTCTAATGCACCGGATGAAGTCACAGATACCGAAGAAACTATAAATCCGGCACAGATGATCCGAAGTGCCGTCGTGCCCTCCGTGATCGTTGCCTGATTATCCGAGAACATTCCGATCAATTTATCCGGAAAGATCAGACAGATCACTGTTCCAAATACCATGATCATACCAATGATCGTAAGTGTAATATTATAAATGCTGCGGACACGCTTATGCTCTCCTGCTCCGTAATTATAGCTAATTACCGGACGCATACCCTGGATCATGCCGTTTGCAGGAAGATATAAAAATGTCTGCAATTTATAATAGATTCCAAGGATCACGACATAGATCTGTGAATAGGTACTTAATATCGCATTCAGTGCAGTTGTAAGAAGGGACGGAAGCGCCATATTAAGAATAGCCGGAATACCGATCGCATACAGCTTCCCTGTCAGATAATCCTCCGTATGCAGATATCGTCTGCCGATCTTTACGGATATCGGACGGAACACATAGACAAACAGATAGATCAACAGGGTAAACACCTGTCCAAGTCCGGTTGCAAGTGCCGCGCCCCGGATTCCCATTTTCGGGAATGGTCCGATACCGAAGATCAATAGGGGATCTAATACAATGTTCATCAGGCATCCACCGCCAAGTCCGACCATCGTAACAACCATTCTTCCAACTGCCTGATAGATCTTCTCAAATGACAGATCAATAGAAATAATAACAGAAAATGCAAATACGATCACAGAGTACTGAATTCCCATCTGAACAACCATCTCATTCGATGTGAACATCCGCAAAAATCCCGGCATGATTCGAATACAGACTACCATCATGATCACACCATGAACAACAGAAAGAAGCGTACCCTTTGACGCTGCTGCATTTGCCTTGTCCGGCTCCTTTGCACCGAGATAGAACGCGATCACCGCATTGATTCCCACTCCAAAACCGATGGCTACCGCATTTACAAAATTCTGGATCGGAAAGACAAGCGACAGAGCTGTCATTGCATCCTCGCTGATCTTCGCTACAAAAAAGCTGTCCACAATGTTATACAGAGAATTGACCAGCATCGATAATATCATCGGAAGTGCCATGGACAAAAGCAGCGGCAGCACCGGTCGTTCTTTCATAAATTCTTCGTTCATACGTTTCTCCCTCTCTACATAAAAACGCCACACAGTTATAAATGGTTTCACTTATAGCTGTGTGGCGAAAAGATGACTTATTTATTATCCGGAAAAATCCACTTCATTCGTTTTCGTGGCTATTCTACCATATTTTTTCAGAATGTCAATAACTGCTTAGCGAATATAGTATACTCTGTTATCCTTTCTTGGAATAACATCAGGATACGCTCCATCCGTAAATCCAAGTGCGCAATGTCCGACACCGATATAGTCGCCGGTGATTCCAAGGCCTTCAAGGATCTGCTTTCCTTCTTCGCTTTCGAATTCTTCTTTTGCACGATGGATCCAACAGCTTCCGATTCCAAGATCATGTGCGGCAAGCATCAGATTTCCCATCGTCAGGCTTCCGTCATAGACAGCAGTCGGACAGGATGCATCTGCCAGTACGATCAATATAACAGGTGCTCCGTAAAATGGATCAAAGCCTTCCTCCCAGCCGCCGATCATACGGTTCATCTCCATGATCTTATCCCGCATCTTTTTATTTGTTACCGCAATAATGATCGGAGACTGCAAGCCTCTGCCATTTGCAGCAAATGTTCCTGCTTCAATGATCTGATCCAGAACATCCGCCGGAACCATATCCGGTTTGAACTTCCGGATACTTCTTCTCGTCTTCATCTCATCCAAAACAACGCTCATCTTAAAATCCTCCTTATTACAAGTACTGGCACAATTCATTAGATGGTGTCAAGCATGTTGATTTACCAATACAGGGACATTTGAGTCCGCCGGTACTTGATGGCGCAAAGGCGGCATCTTAGTACCGCTGCAGGACGAAACGAGCGGAAGCGTTCCCTGATTGGTAAAGTCAACATGTTTGACACCATCTAATGAATTATGCAATTACAACAAGCTCTTGCGGAGTTCTGCTCCGTCTTTTGCGCTTAAGTACGCCGGTGCTATATCGAATACAGTCTTACATCCGCTCTGTCCTTCTTTGTACAGACGGTATGCTGCTCTTGCATAAGCCACGATGACACAGGATGTGAATTCTGGATTGGAATCCAGCTTCAGGCTGTATTCGATCACATGATTATTTTCCAGATTCCAGCCGGTCTTACCGGAACGGATCACAAATCCACCATGAGGAATTCCACTGTGGTTTGCCTTTAATTCTTCTTCACTGATAAAGTGAACCGTCGTATCATAATCGGCAAAATAATTTGGCATGTTCTTGATCGTTTCTTCAACCTTTACAGGATCGGCACCGTCCTCTAATACAACAAAGCACTCTCTTGTGTGCTTCTGTCTGGTTGTAAGTTCTGGATTCTCACCATTTCTGACTGCTTCCAGTGCTGCTTCTACAGGGATCGTATACTGCTTGCCATCCTTAACACCCTCTACACGACGGATCGCATCGGAATGTCCCTGGCTGACACCTTTTCCCCAGAATGTATAATCACGGCCTTCCGGTAAGATCGCATTTGCATACATACGGTTTAGAGAGAACATACCCGGATCCCAGCCTACTGAGATGATGCCGACATGACCATTCTTCTTTGCGGCAGCATCTACATTTGCAAAATGCTCCGGAATTCTTGCATGTGTATCGAAGCTGTCTATAACATTGAACATCTCTGCATACTTTGGTGTCTGCTCCGGCAGATCGGTAGCACTTCCGCCGCAGAGAATCATGACATCGATCTTATCCTTCCACTGCTCCACATCATTTACAGAACAAACAGCTGCTCCCTCTGTTAATATCGATACTGTCTCCGGTGCACGTCTGGTAAATACCGCTGCTAGCTCCATATCCGGATTCTGCTTGATCGCACACTCAACACCCCGTCCAAGATTACCATATCCTAAAATACCTATTTTCATGTTTCATACTCCTTTGCAAAATTACTCTTCTTTCAGTTTAATGATTCAAAAAGAGCCTGTCAACTTTTTCATTGACAGACTCCCATTTCATTTTCTCAACAATATAATTCTACTTTAAACGGTCTTCCTCCGTGATCTCGCGAATGACTTTGCATGGATTTCCGGCAGCCAATACTCCCGATGGGATATCTCTCGTAACCACGCTGCCGGCTCCGATCACAGAACCGCTGCCGATCGTTACACCGCCACATACTGTTACATTTCCTGCCAGCCAACAGTTATCTCCGATCGTGATTGGCTTCGCATATTCCCGGTCTGTATACACGCCGTCTTCCCTCTTATAAATGTTACGCTCCTGAAAACGAAACGGATGCATCGGTGTCAGCAGAGAAACATTCGGTCCCATAAATACATTGCAGCCGATCTTAACAGGTGCACAGTCCAGACAGGTAAAATTAAAGTTCGCATAACTGTTCTCGCCTATCTCGGTAAAGCAGCCGTAATCGAACTGAACCGGTCCCTGAAGATATACATTCTTACCCTTATTCGGAATCAACTCTGCCAGGATCTTCTCGCGTTTCTCATCTGTCTCAAAGCAGTCATTATACTCTTTACTCAACCGATGCGCATTCTGTCTTAATCGTATTAATTCATCATCAGATGGATCATAAACGGATCCTGCTATCATTTTTTCTCTTTCTGTCATCTTAATATGCCTCCGTATAAAAACATCGGAAACTTCTTATTCTATCTCAGCCCGTACCTCTTTTGTGATCGTTTCACCGCCATTCTGATACCAGTTCTCGACAAAACGGTCAAATTCATCGAGTGAACTCTCACCGGTTACAATCTTCAGGTAGGTGTCACTTTCCAGATTCTCAAGGCTCCACCAGTCTGTAACCATCGTTTCCGTTTCTCCAAAATATAACGACTCTACTTTGTTCGTTCTTCCATCATTTAAGATCTTACAGGCTGTGATACGGGAAGTATACGCCGCCCAATCTTCCGCACTGGCATTCTCCGCATCCTTCAGATATGATTCGCATGCCTCATAATAGGAATATTCCAGTACGTTCAGATCATCTGCGGATTTGTCCCCCGCAAATACATGATTCAGTTCTCCATAGCAGATCTGCAAAGCATTGTTATAATCTACATTGATCGCAAACGGTCTGGCGGTAGGGTCTACATTTTCTTTATAATAATCGACAATCTCCTGATTGTCTCTGTCATTATACCGCAAATAGTCAAATAATACACTAACAATCTTACATGCAATCTCCGGATATTCATAACCCTTACGCACTACAATATACTTACCGGAAGGATTCTGTGTATGATAACTGGTAAGTCCGGATTTCTCTGTTGCGATCAGATAAGGCTGCCACTCGGCATCTTTATTCTGTTCCACTGCCTGCATCAGCGGGTTATTCGGTGCCCACCAGGGACCAAAGAAAGAACCGCATTGACCATCCACGATCAGCTCGATCAGGTTACTGCTCGTCCGCATCAGAAAATCCTGATCCAGAATTCCCTCTTTATACAACTCATGGATATGGGCAAGTGCCTCTTTCGCCTCCGGCTGAACCGAACCATAGACAACATTGCCGTCCTCATCATAAATCCACTGTTTCGGAAATGCACCATATGCAGCAAATATAATATCTAATGTGTATTCGCTGCTATAACCACAACCGCCGCAGAGACTGGTATCACATACAAGCCCTACGGTATTTCCTGCCCCATTATGTCCGGGATCTTTTTCTTTAAATTGTCTTATAATCTCTTCTACATCCGAGAGTGTTCTCGGTGCGGACAGCCCAAGTGCATCCATCCAATCCTTACGAAGCCAGATCAGATTCGGTCCGTCTGAGATATTCGTTTCCGGTATCGCCATGATCTTCCCGCCAAAGGTTACAACATCAAGGATATCCCGACCATAGCTTCCATATATATTCTTGATCGTATCGCTCATACAGTTATTATAGCTGTCTGTCAGATCTGCGATCATATCATTATCCACCAGATACTGAAGCTCATCCAGATCCTCCACGATCATCACATCCGGAAGATCATTCTGTGCGATCACCATGGTCACACTATCGGTATATTGCTCATCCATAGCCTCAAACACATCCTGATTTTGAACATTTAGCCTTTCATTCAACAGCCTTGTATAAGCATTATTTTCATACGTCTCGCCATCCGGGAGATTGGAATTATTTGCTCCGGACAGCTTACCCAGTGTGTAGGTAAGCTGTTCCGGATATTTTCCGTAAGGTGTCGTGCGGGCTGTATATAACGCAGCTTCATATTCTTCTTTTGTCTCTGCATTCTCCCGGGTGGAGGGGGTAGCCCCGGAATCACCGCATCCACATAAGATCAATAAATTTATAATCAGCACACATGAAATAATCTTTTTTAAATACGAACCTGTAATCATATACATTCCTCTGTTTCAACCAAACTATAAGCAAATAATCATATGATCCCTTAACCTTTTACACCACCGGAGAAGCTCTCACGATAACACTTCTGCATAAACATGAACAGAATGATGATCGGAATTGAGATCAGCACCGCACCGGCTGCAAAGGAATTGAACCACGGATACACATATTCTTTCTCTAACATATTCCAAAGTCCGATAGATACGGTATAGTAATCCTTATTTGCACGGCAGATAACCTTTGCAAATACGAAATCAATCCAAGGAGCAAGAAAGGAATTCAGAACCGTATATACAATGATCGGACGGCTTAACGGAATAATGATCTTAGTAAACGACTGCCATCTGGTTGCTCCGTCCAGATAAGCTGCTTCCTCGATCGACTTCGGAATCGTATCAAAGAAGCCTTTTGCAATATAGAACTGTAAGCCTGCACCACCGGAATAAACTAGGATAAGTGCAACACGGATCAAGGATCCTTCTGACAGTCCGATCGCCTTTAAGATATAATAAACTGCAATCATAGCCATGAATCCCGGGAACATACCAAGGATCAATGCTACATTCATAAATGGGCGTCTCAGTCGGAAACGCATTCTCGACATACAGTATGACATCGCCAATACAAATACTGTAGATATTATACAGGAGAAAATCGCAATAATCAAAGTATTCATGAACATCTTCGGAAAATTCAGGATACCGGTATCTGTAAATAACTTTGTGTAATTGCCAAGAGTATACGCCTTTGGCAGCAATGTAGAAACATACTGTCCTTTTTCTCCACGGAAGCTGATCAGAACGATCCACAGAATCGGGATCACCCAGATCACAGAAAGAATTACCAGTATAATATGAACAACGATATCCGATGGTGTAAGCTTCTGTTTTCCATTTATTTTCTTACCTGTTTTAGTCATTACTGGAATCCCTCCTCGTCTTTATAAGATGTTGTATTATGATAGGTGATCAGAGATACGATCGCAAGAACGATAAATGTCATGATACCGATAACCGCACCCAGATTATAATACTGATTATCAACTGTCAGCTTGTAGAGCCAGGTAACCAGAAGATCGGTCTTTCCTGCTGTCTTTCCAACCGGAATCGGTGCTCCGTTTGACAGAAGATAGATTACATTAAAGTTATTAATATTACCTGCAAAGGTCGTGATCAGATACGGAGCTGTTACAAATAACATATATGGAAGTGTGATCTTAAAGAAGATCTTCACCGGTCCGGCTCCATCCACTTTTGCGGCCTCATAGATATCTTCCGGTATACTTTGTAAGATACCGGTCACCTGCATAATGGTAAACGGAATACCGATCCAGATATTGATCACGATAACCATGATACGGGCAATGGTTGCATTGCTCCAGAACGGAATTGCATTGTCGATGATATGATGATTCAGTAATAAGGTATTTACGATACCATTCTGACTGAAGATCGTACGCATCAAAAGCAGGGATACAAACTGTGGAAAGGCTGCGGATAACATGAAGATCGACCTCCACACACTCTTACATCTTGTTCCCTTTCGATTGATGACCATTGCAAGGATCATACCGAAGATATAGTTGGTAAATGTCGCAGCAACCGCCCATACCAGCGTCCATCCGAGAACGGACCAGAATGTACTTCCGACTGCGTCATTAAAATTCAAAATCTTGGCAAAGTTTTTCAGTCCTACCCAGTTAAACAATACCGTATGGGAATCCAGCTTACTGTAATTTGTAAATGCCATACAGATCATGAATACGAGCGGCAGGATCGTAAAGACAACAATCCCGAGTACCGGAAGTGGAAGCAGAAACATATGAAGGTTTTTATCAAATAAACTCTTAATATCATCTGTAAATCCCGGAACTTTCTTCCCTGCATCATGCAGGCACTGTGCACGATATGCGCTCTCGACACTGACTACCCAGAGGCATACAAATGCAAATATGATAAATACCGTGGCTACTCCATATAATAACATCAAAAGGGAATTATCACCCTGTGTATATTCAAATATGCCTTTTGCATCATTCCACACCTTCTCCTGTTCTGCTCCTCCCAGATGGAAGAAATCGGTCAGAAGGGATGCACCGTTTTTTATCATGAAATAAATAAATATGCTTTCAAGTACCAGAAATGATAAACCTTTTACAAACTGTTTTCTGACAATGTTTCCGAATCCCATGATCAGGAACGATAATCTGGTGATCCAGTCACCATTTCTCATGGCCTTGAAAACAGTATATTGATAATCACTTCGTCTTATTTTTTTCTTTTTGCTTACTGTCGCTTCAGCCATCCTGACACCTCCGTCTCAAAGTAAATGTTGCGTTTTTACGTCTCTTTCATAAAATAAAGTGTTCCACCACCCCTGTGGAAATGGAACACTCTATCTTATGAACTGTTTATTTTTACTCTGCTACATCTGTGTTCAATGATGTATTGAATGCTTCTGTCTGCTCAGCAGCATTATCATGTGTAACTTCACCGTTTAAGAGTGCCTTACCAAAATTCTCTGCCGGTGTCCAGAAGTTACTCATCTTAGGTACAAATGGCTGGATCATAGATGTATTGTTGAAGGTATCGTTCTGAGCTGTTACTAATGCATCATTCTTTACCGTATCACTCTCTAAAAGATTTGTGTTACAAGGAACAATGCTTCTTGCTTCATAATGTGACTGCTGTGATTCTTCGTTACCAAGGTACAGGGCAAGTGCTACTGCTACCTGTGGATATTCACAGTTTGGATTTACACCGATTGCCTTTGAACCGGCAAATGAAAGTAACTGCTTGTCAGATCCGCCGATCTTGGCTGTAGGCATAGCTGCGATTCCAAGATCATCACCAAGTGCATCATGTAATGCCTTATAATCCCATGAACCGGAAAACATAGCTGCGATAGATCCATCTGTCATACCGGAAATACCGACACCGGATTCATCATTTACAAAATTCTTATTTGCTACAAGATCTACAAGGTAATCTGTAACAGCCTTTCCATTATCTCCGCCAAAGTTGATTCCTGCGTCATTATCTGTACCATCACCGAATAATGTACATCCGTTTGCAAGATAGAATGCTGCATCATACCAGCTGTTTGTAAGAGGAAAAGCAACTTTTCCTTTTTCAAGCATTGTATCAAGGCTCTTTACATCGCTGTCTGAATATACTTTCTTGTTATAGTATAAAAACCATGTATTTGTTGTAAACGGAACACCATAGATTCCGCCATCTACTGTGATAGAATCCACAACTGCCTGTGAGTTTGTTGACTTTACATAGTCTGCTGTGCTTCCGCCTAACTCCGAGATTGCATTTGCATCGATCAGTGTCTGTAACTGGTCGTTTGCGAACATATATACATCTGCTGATGCGGATACATCCTGTGTTACGGTCTTTCCTGCATCTGCCTCGCTGCATGTACCATATTCAAATGAAAGATCCCAATTTGGATGTTCCTTATTAAATGCTTCACATCTTCCCTGAAGCCATTCACCATAATCCGGTGACTGATCCTCGGCAGGTCCCCATACTGTAATTGTTGCTTTAATGTTTTCTTCTTCTGCAGATGCATCAGTACTCTCTCCTGATGTTGCCTCTGCATTTGATGCTGTTGTGGAATCCTTAGATGTATCATCCTTCTTATCTCCACATCCTGCGAGTAATGACATGCACATAGCTCCTGCCAGTGCAATCGCTGCATACTTTCTAAACTTCATAACCGTTCCTCCTTTAAATAAATCATGTTTTTGGGTTTGTTTTTTAATACTTTTGCAGTACCTTTACCTTATGACATTATTATAAAAAGGAACCGTTTCACCGTATATATCAATAATTTCAGAAACATGTTGGTTTTTTATGAATGTTTGATTTCTGCATGCAGTTCTTTTGGAAAATGGATCGTGACAGTCGTTCCCCTGCCAACTTCACTGTCGATACAAACCGCATATTCCGCTCCATAATACAGTTTGATACGTTCATTGACATTTCGCACACCATAGCCCTTCGAATCGGCAGTCAGTATCAGCTCCGCCTGTTCTTGGGTCATACCGACACCATTATCGGATACCGCAAACCGGATATCTTTATCGTCCTCTTTTCCACTGATGCGGATCTCTCCTCTGCCATCCTGTTTCAGATCTATGCCATGATGGATCGCATTCTCGAGGATCGGCTGTAAGATCAGGTTCAGTGTTTCATATTTTAAAATGGAATCATCGATATCATAGATAACATCGAAACTGTCATCGTGCATCGTAAGCTGGATATCCAGATATGCTTTGATATTCGCGATCTCATCCCTGACAAGCAGGATATTCTTTCCCTTATTTAACGCTGTCCGGTAAAAGGTGGACAACGACAACGTGATACGACTGATATCCTCCTGGTCTGCCTCTAATGCTTTCCAGTTAATGATAGACAGGGAATTATACAGGAAATGCGGATTGATCTGCGCCTGCAACGCCCGCATCTCATATTCCTTTTCTTTGATCTTGCTTCGGTATACTTCATTGATCGTTGCATCCAGACGCTTCGTCATACTGTTATAACCATTGATCAGATCACCGATCTCATCCGTGCTGTCATTCTCAATCTCCATACCAAGATTCCCGGTTTCCAGATTGCGCATTTTCTTCTGAAGCTTACTGATACGTTTCGTTATGAACTCGGAAATTATACGGATACATGCGACTGCTGCGATCAGACTGACCAGGATTGCTGCTGCGGCAATTATTAAGATTGGCTGAATCGAAGAAATGATCAGTCGATCCGGCTTATAGATCCAGATCTTCCAGCCGGATGCCTTCGACTCCCGCTTAATAAACTGATAACCGGAATCCTTCTGCCCTACTGTTGCAAAGAACTGTTCCTCTGATAATTCATACGGCTGTTTTTCTTCTGTAAATACACTCTTTTTAAAGATGCAGTTACCTTCTGCATCCTCTATCACAACGCCATAATTATCAAATACCGTTTCGTTATTAAACGGCTGGAATACGCTGTCATAATCCACCCCTACATAGAGCAGACCCTTCGCCTTTTTCTGCTCCAGCATGGCCATGCGGTTTAACGAATACGCAGTCTTATCCTTCGCATTCACGATCCAGTGGATCTGGTTATCGTCAACTATTCCATAGTTCGTCTCTTCATTTTCAAGCGTGGTAATGGGGGCGATCGTACTGCCGTGCTTCACCTGACAGGCATCCGTGTAGATCGTTACCTGCTTTACATCATCATGAAAATACATAATAGAAGAAAGCAGGGGATCTATGACACTTGCCACCTGCTCATAATTCTGATATGTACTCTGATCTGAGCTTAAGATCTTCGCGATCGACTGATTATAGGATATATAATTAGAAAGATTGTTATAAATCTCTAACTCATTATCAAGCGCATCTGTCGTCTGTGTCAGATACGATTCCAAAATCATCGTTTCACGATCCCACAGGATCTTCTTCATCTCATGGTAGGTGATCGTCAGCGTGATCATGATCGGCAAAAAACCGGCAAGTATATAAATGACCAACAGCTTGCCGGATAATCGCAGATTCTGGAACCTTCTTTTTATCCTTTTATCTATCCGTTCTTTATGCATCCGCCTGTCCTCCGCTCTCTCTGAATTTCTGCGGACTCACGCCAAAGAACTCACGGAAGCTGGAACAGAAGTAAGACACATTCGGATATCCGCACGCCACACTGATATCTACGATCTTCGTCATGCTGTTCTCTAACATATCCTTTGCCTGTTCCATCCGGTATGCCTTGATAAATTTGCTTAGATTCTGTCCGGTTTCCTTCTTAAATACCGTACTTAGATAGCTCGGTGCGAGATGTACCATATCCGCCAGCATATCGATTCCAAGCTCGCTTCCATAGTTCCGGTAAATATACTGCTTCACCAGTTCTACTTCCCGATGCGCCATCTGTGTTTTTCCTGCAAAACAGGTTTCCAGTCTCCGGATTGCTTCTTCGACAAGCTCCGTCAACACCTGAAAATCTGTCGCCATATATAATTTCTCAATGTCTTTATTTAACTCTGCTTCGTCAGTCTCATCGATGCTTCCGTAGATATCCTTCATCAGATTCGAGAACAGGAACTTGATATAGATTTGGGAGTACTCTGTCTTATGTCTGTACTTCTCACAGAATCTCTGGAAATGCTCCCGGAGTGCTTCCACATCCTTCATCTTGATATCCTGTTTCATCTGCTTCATAAAGGTATCATCATCGAACTGGATAATACCCGGAGTCTCGCCCTCCATGTTCGGATAAAATACATGGATCTCCGGATGGTAGAATTTGTTCTCCATCAGCACTTCGAGCTCTTCCATCTTATCTGCCACTTCGGACAGATCCCCGATATCAGAGGATATCGCTATGTAACAGTCAGCATCATAATCGGCTTTGATGATCTTTACGATCTCATTTGCCTTACGGAGAATATTCATCTCATCCCCTAAGAATAAGATCTCCTGCTGCTGGTTCAGGTTCAGATATTGCAGGATTCCAATTGACTTTAAGTTCTCATTCTCTTTGAAATCCACCCCACGTCTGCCGAAGAAATCATGATTGAATTCCATCAAAAGCATATTCTTGAATTTACCTAGATCAAGCGATAATCCGCTGTATTCCTGTCTGAGCTTCGTAACATCCGTTCCGTTCAACAGCATATAGAGCGCATGCTCATATAAGAATTCCATGCTCTTATTCTTCAGCTCATCCGAAGCCTTTGCCTCTTCCAATTCATTTACGACCTTATTCAGGGTATTCTTGAATTCATTTGGATCGACCGGTTTTAAGATATAATCAACAACTCCCAGCCGGATCGCTTTCTTTGCATAGTCGAATTCATTGCATCCGCTGAATATGACTGTGCGCAGCTTTTTCTTTTCCTTCACAACATGATCGATCAGTTGGATTCCATCCATGAAAGGCATCTTTACATCTGTAAGCAGGATATCAAAATCTTCTTTCTCCAGCTTCTCCAGTGCATCCACACCATTTACCGCCTCTGCAATCTCAAATTCCAGATTCAGTTTTTTTAAAAGAAACCGAATACCGTTTCTTTCTATCTTCTCATCATCTACGATCAATATCTTGTACATATCTATCAACGCCTTTCTATGGTGGAAATATATATCTTATTTTAACACATTTTACAGCTTCCAGATATCTTTATTATATTCTGCGATCGTACGATCGGAGGAGAAGAAGCCTGCCTTGCTGATATTTACCAGAGTCTTCTCAGCCCAGCCCATACGATCTTCATAATCGGCAAGCACCTGTTCCTTTGTCTGAATGTAATCACAGACATCAAGAAGTGTCATAAACCAATCTTTTACGATCAGCTCGTTATGAAGTCTGGCAAGTGATTCCTTCTGACCGATCGCAAGCAGCTCATCACTCACGATAAAGTCTACCAGCTTCTTAATCTCCGGCTTCTCATAATACTCTCTTGCCACATAGTCTGCCTTTGCATAGTGCTCGATCACTTCTTCACTGGATTCACCAAAGAAATAAATATTATCCTCGCCCACCAGTTCTCCGATCTCTACATTTGCACCGTCACGGGTTCCAAGAGTAACCGCACCGTTTAACATGAACTTCATATTTCCTGTTCCGGATGCTTCCTTGGATGCCAGTGAGATCTGCTCTGAGATATCGCATGCCGGAATGATCTTTGCTGCTTTTGATACATTATAATTCTCGATCATGACAACTTTCAAGTACGGACTTACCGCAGGATCATTGTCGATCAGCTCCTGCAGACAGAGGATCAGATGAATGATGTCCTTTGCGATCGTATAAGCAGGTGCAGCCTTTGCTCCAAATATAACTGTGATCGGAGTCTCAGGCAGATGTCCTTTCTTAATCTCAAAATATTTGTAGATCACCCAGAGGGCATTCATCTGCTGACGCTTGTATTCATGCAGTCTCTTGACCTGGATATCAAAGATCGAATTCTCGTTGATCTCGATTCCCTGTGTCTCTTTCAGGTAGTCCTTTAAGACTGCCTTATTGCTCTGCTTGATCGCAAGGATCTCTTCTAATACGTTCTTATCCTTGTAGTAAGAAGCCAGCTCCTGTAACTTATCGGCATCCTTCTTGTAATCCGGTCCGATCAGCTCTGTGATGTAGGCTGACAGCTTTTCATTGCAGTGTAACAACCATCTTCTGAATGTGATACCGTTTGTCTTATTGTTGAATTTCTCAGGATAGATCTCATAAAATGGGTGTAGCTCTGAATTCTTCAGGATCTCGGTATGAAGATAAGCAACACCATTTACACTGTGGCTGTAATGCATATCGATATGTGCCATATGCACACGGGAATCTCCATCTATGATATAAACACGCTCATCCTTATAACGGTTTCTGACCTTTTTATCCAGCATACGGATCACAGGCATAAGCTGTGGAACGACCTTCTCCAGATAAGCAATCGGCCATTTCTCCAATGCTTCTGCAAGGATCGTATGATTGGTGTAAGCACATACATCGGTTACGATCTCTGTTGCTTCATCAAAGGAGATACCCTCTTCCATCAACAGACGGATCAACTCAGGGATCACCATAGACGGATGTGTATCATTGATCTGAATGGCTGCATAATCTGCAAGATCATGAAGATTTGAACCTTTCTCCTTTGCCTCTGCAAGGATCAGCTTTGCACCATTTGCAACCATGAAATACTGCTGATAGATACGAAGTAAGTTGCCGGCTTCGTCACTGTCATCCGGGTAGAGACAGAGTGTCAGGTTCTTCTTGATATCTGTCTTATCGAAGTTTATGCCATCCGGCTCCATGATGCTCTCATCCACGCTCTCGATATCAAATAAATGCAGCTTATTTGTGCGGTTCTCATATCCTGTCACATCGATGTCATACATTCTGGACTGTACGGTACAGTTTCCAAACCGGATCGTGTTGCTTACATCGGTCTTTGTCAGCCAACTGTCTGCCTCGATCCATGGATTTGCAGTCTCTTTCTGGTAGTTATTCTCAAATACCTGCTTGAACAGACCCATATGGTAATTTAACCCGATACCATCTCCCGGAAGTCCGAGTGTTGCCATCGAATCAAGGAAGCAGGCTGCCAGTCGTCCAAGTCCGCCATTTCCAAGAGATGGTTCCGGCTCTACTTCTTCGATATCATAGATGCTCTTGCCGTTTTCTGCCAGCACCTGTTTTACTTCATCAAAGATTCCAAGATTGATCAGGTTGTTGGATAACAACTTACCGATCAGGAACTCTGCTGATATATAGTAAACCTTTTTCTTGCCATCCTCTGTAACCTTGTCCTCTGCTAATTCTTTTGTCATATCAAGCAGCGCAAAATAGATCTCCTCATTGCTGCATTCCTTGATCGTTTTATTATATTTTTTCTTACAAATCTCTGTTAACATTATATCCTCCTTACAAAAATACTGCTTCACAGCATTTCTTCCATATACTCTTGTTAATTCCCTTAATCTGTCTCTGATCTCGTCTGTAAATTCATCTTTCTTCATCCGCCAGCGCCAGTTTGTACCGATCGTAGACGGAAGATTCATCCGTGCTTCGTTATCCTTTCCAAGCAGATCCTGCATCTGAACGATAACTGTATCGGCAGGGCTCATATATAATACCTGCATCATCTTCTCCGGGATCTCCTGCTCATTTGCCGCTCCCAGATATTTCATCATAAATGTAAGATTGTCCTTTGATGCATTCTCGATATATCCTTTTAATGTGTCATTATCGTGTGTCCCGATATAGACAACGTAATTCTTTTCGTGATTATGCGGTGCATGTTCATTCTCCGCATTTCCGTCAAATCCAAACTGTAAAATCTTCATTCCCGGATAGCCGGATTTCTTCACCAGCTTCTGTACCTCCGGCACAACGACTCCCAGATCTTCTGCGATCACCTTTGCATTTCCTCTGGCACTGTCGATCGCATCTACAAGCTTCTTTCCCGGACCTTCCAGATAGAATCCGTTCTTTGGCTCTCCGTCTGCCGGAATGTTGTAATACCGCACAACCCCGATGAAATGATCGATACGGATCACATCATAGAGACTGGCCGATTTACGAATTCGGTTCTTCCACCACGAGAACCCATCCTGTTCCATACGATCCCAGTCATATAAAGGATTGCCCCATTTCTGACCGTAATCGGAGAATGCATCCGGTGGACAACCGGCTACACACACAGGCTGTAGATCATGATCTAACTGAAATTGTTCTGTATTTGCCCATACATCTGCACTGTCCAGTGCTACATAGATTGGAATGTCGCCGATCAGACTGATACCATGATGGTTGGCGTAAGATTTGAGTGTCTTCCACTGCTCATCGAATTTGAACTGAAGGAACATATAGAATCCGATCTCGTCGTGTAACTGTTCCCTGCACTTACGAAGTGCTGTTTCTTCTCTCTTTAAAACCGGTTCTTCCCAGCTTAACCATTCTTTGTTCTCATGGTCTGCCTTGACCGCCATATAAAGGGCGTAATCCGGAAGCCAGTTTTCATTTTCCGTAAGAAATTCTGCATACTGCCTTGATGTCTCATGCTTCGATCTGCCATATGCTTTTCTCAATACCTCAAACCTTTGTCTGTACAGGCGGGCGTAATCGATGTCATCCGGCTGATCGTACCAGCTGTATGCATCTACCTCCTCCTGTGTCAGTAAACCTTCATGAATCAGAATGTCGAAATCGATAAAATAAGGATTACCCGCAAATGCTGAAAATGACTGATACGGACTGTCACCAAAACTGGTTGGTCCGATCGGAAGCACCTGCCAGTAACGCTGGCCTGCCTCCTTCAACCTGTCAACAAATTCATATGCCTCTTTCCCCAGAGATCCGATTCCATAAGGGGATGGAAGGCTGCTGATCGGCAGGAGGATTCCTGCGCCACGATCTAACGCTTTCTTCATGTCTGATACCTCTTTATTAAATTTTCTATTGAACAGCTATCCATTCGCCTGCATTTAATAAAGGTAAAGGTAAGGTAAAGGTCGTATATTCGGAATGTCTGTTCTGGTTTGTATTCTAATATCTTTTTCATGCTATTTCTTGCATAATAAGAGCATTTTATGGTACTATTCTATCATCCAAAAAGCATCCAGCTACTATATCCTTATCAAACAGGTGGACGCTTCCGCTCGTTTCGACCTGCAACGGTACTAAGATGCCGCTTGTGCGCCATCTAAGGACCGGCGGACTCAAATGTCCCTGTATTGGCAAGTCAAAGTAATCAAATATATATACAATTTGCAATTATATTATTTTTCTGTCATAGGCAGATTTTTTAACCGGGCTGCCTGAATCTTACCGGGGATTGCATCCAGAACCTCTTTACGTTCCTTCGGCTTCAATCCACGGATATCAACCGGCTCTAAGAATTCGATCACAACCTTGCTGCTGTGAAGAAAATTGTGTTTATTTGCTTCCATACATTTGTCTGTTCCGCAGATAGCAACCGGAATGATCAGACATCCGGCTTTCTGAGCGATCTTGAATGCACCGTCTTTAAATGGCAGCAGTTCGTCGCCCTTATTTCTTGTTCCCTCCGGGAAGATCATCATGGAGTGACCGGATTTGATGATATCAGCAGTCTGCAAAATCGTTTCCAGACCCTTTTTCAGATCGGTACGATCCAGATATGTGCATCCGATATCATCCATGTATTTGTAAAGCAGAGGTATATCCTTGATATTGTCCTTGGACATGAAGCCAAGCGGCATATCGATTGCATTGTGACAGGATAAAATATCAAAATAGCTTCGATGATTACCAACGAACATGACCGGTTGGTCGGTAGGAATATTTTCCTTGCCAATAATTGTTCGTTTACATCCGGTTAAGAACATAACTACTCCGAAAAATCCTTTTACCAGCTTCTGAGCCTTGATATAAGCTTTGTCCTGATCCTTTTTTGCAAGCTGCTTCAGATACAGATGATATGGAAAACAAAATATGATTCCAAGTACTGCAAACAGTACAGTAATAATGGTTCTCAAATATATCCTCCTGTTCTATCTGCCGTAGAGTTTTGCTGTCTCAAATAGACGTTCTTCTAATTTAGTATCCATGTCTTTATCCTCAAAGCGCCAAGCCCAGTTGCCTTCCCCTACACCCGGAGTATTCAGACGAGCCCATGAATCTAATTTCAGAACATCCTGCATAGGAACAACAGCCATATTTGCGACAGACGAGAAACATGCACGGATCATAACCCAGCAGATATCACTGGCATCTGTGCTGAAATAGCGGCGAAGCTTGTCCTTGGATGCTTCGTATGCTTTCTGATACCAGCCAAATGTTGTGTCATTGTCATGTGTTCCTGTGTAGCATACACAGTTTCTTGTATAATTATGCGGAAGGAAATCATTTTCTTCCGGATTCTCAAATGCAAACTGTAAGATCTTCATGCCAGGCAGATTGAATTTGTCACGCAATTCGATAACAGAATCGTCGATCTCACCCAGATCCTCAGCGATGATCGGAAGGTCATAGCCAAGATTTGCCTGTAACTGTGTGAAGAAGTTGATACCGGGAGCGGGTTTCCATTCTCCGTTGATGGCGGTTTCTTCGCCATAAGGTACAGCCCAGTACCGGTCAAATCCTCTGAAATGGTCAATTCTTAAGAAATCTGTCAGAGTGAGCTGGTATTTGATTCGCTCGATCCACCATTCATAACCGGTAGCGGTATGCTTTGGCCAGTTATACAGTGGGTTGCCCCACAACTGTCCGGTCTCTGAGAAATAATCAGGTGGTACACCGGCAACTTCAGTTGGGTATCCCTTTGAGTCCAGCATGAAAAGCTCCTGATGGCTCCATACATCGGCACTGTCCCATGCAAGGAAGATCGGAGCATCACCTATGATGCTGATGTTCTTTTCATTTGCGTATTCCTTGATCGCCATCCACTGTGTATGGAATAAGAACTGGATGAAATCATAGTAACCGATCTCATTTGCAAGCTTCTTTTCCCATGTGGTACGCTGTCTTTTGGTAGGTGCTTTCAGGGAATCCTCCCACATATACCAAGGCATTCCTTCATGGAAATCCTTACCTGCCATAAACAGGGAGTAGTCAGCGAGCCAGGAGGAATCCTTTTTGAAAGAAGCAAATGCTGCCATCTGTTCCTCGTCTGTTGACAATCCGTCCTCATAGTCAGGATCAGTAAAACGTTCGTAAGCGAGCTTTAACAGCTTTGTCTTAAAAGTGATCAAGGTTCCGTAGTCGATGTGGATGGGATCCCATTCCGGCATATCGGTAAAATCATCTTCTGACAGAAGCTTGTATTCTTTTAATGCATCAAGGTCAATAATTAACGGCTGACCGGCAAATGCGGAGAATGGCTGATATGGTGAATCACCAAATCCGGTATGTCCAAGTGGAAGCACCTGCCACAGATTCAAGCCCGAATTTGCCAGAAAGTCTATAAACCGGTATGCACCTTTTCCGAGATCACCGATTCCGTAAGGACTTGGAAATGAAGTCGGATGTGCCAGAATACCAGCGTATTTCTTTGGCTTTTTTTCATGGTTGTTTTCTAACATGCTTATCCTCTTTTCCTATTATTATATTGACGTTTTTGGTCTGGTCAGATATATCTGTCTGCCCGAACATCATAAAACCTCATTTTTCCTTGAAAAATCAAGGCGGTGTGGAAAAAAACACCGTACGTTTTATTATACATAAAACGAATTATTCTTACAAGCCTGAAATTGGGGGAAGTCGCAGTCCGCCTGC
>ERZ779829.319-NODE-319-length-21746-cov-3.342861_pt1 | contig 21746 bp, 15 predicted proteins | sample MGYA00511562_ERZ779829 | MGnify/ENA primary metagenome ERZ779829 (study PRJEB29588, sample SAMEA2151677) | human gut metagenome | biome: human gut; feature: human-associated habitat; material: faeces | place: Denmark | collected 2008/2010 ... | reverse complement strand
CGCGAGACAAATTGCCAATGATATGATAGAAGCCGAGAACTATTTTGTAAATGTTTTAGGATTTCAACAAGCAGCAGATACAAATAAAGAAATACCTAATGTTTATAATATTACATTGAATATATATCATGATGAAACTATTAACAAATTATCAACAAAAATATTAGGCGCTAAGACAGAAAATCAAAGCTATGAAATGATAGATTCTAAACATTTCTTTTACAGATCTGACATAACTATAAATTTACGCTATAATTTTAATAATAGTGATATAGTTGGTAGTTATTTCAATGAATTTTTAAAAGAAGTTTGTGCACATGAATATTTCCATGCGATAATAAATATGAATGGAATATTAAATGCTCTTATTCACGAATCTCTTGCTAGTTTTATGGGATTATATTATTGTGGTAAATATTTAAATTTAAAAAATTCTTTGATAAAAGATGCAAATACAAATAGAATACTATGTTGTTATGATTATAATGATGGAACCAGTATTGATAATAGTTATATAAAAAGTGATTTAGAACTAGTTCCACCTACAACATATGATTTAAGTTATGAATATGGAGCACTACTTTTCAATATATTTTTGTATGAAAAATTTGGTACATATGATTTTATAAAACAATTAATCAATAATTTTGACATAAATAATTTATATTATACATATGAATATGTACCTACATTATATGATACGACATTAAGCGCATTACTTGAAGAGTATCAAGTTTATAGAAAATTTCCTAATTTGTATGTTACATCTATTGATAACTATTATACAGAATATTGGAAAATGCAAATAACTGGAAATGAAAAAATAGAGAGCAATGTAAATTCACTAGAATTGAAAAAATATTCTGCTCAATATATTATGTTTACTGGTAAATCAGTCGTTGCAAATGATAGTATGTACTTAACTTTAACATTGAATGAACCATTATCGAAAGACTACGCTATATACACTGTAAAAAAGAGAGGTAATCTTGCACCTATTGTAAAAAAAATATCCACTATCGAAAGTCGCATTACAATAAGGGTAGATGCGGTTGATCTTAAAGCAGATGAGGAATTAGTGGTAATATTTATGAATCTATCAAATAAAAACATAAATAACTGGATTGATTATAGTGTTTCTACACAAAAAAATAGCGCAAAGCATTCATTAAGTTTAATAGATTCTGAAGAAGAGGTTGAATTAAATATATCAGAATATTCAAGCTTTATAAGCTTAGATGTACCTTATGTAGGATGGTATCAAATTGAATTAATTTTTAATGAAAATATTCAACAATTGCCTAAAAATACTATTGAGTTGTACGATTATAACAATAACATTGTAAAAAAATGCAAATATATAGATGATGAAGCTAGAAGTAAAGATAATGAAAAAAGTATGTTTGTTTACTTAGATTCAACTAGAGATTCTTCTATGAATGTAAAAAATCCATATCGATTAAGAGTAGGCTATATGTATTCAAACATAAACTGTACATTAAAAATTAAAAGAATTCGTGGACAAGTACCAGCATTTGGAGATAGCTCATTATCAAAAACTGTTTTACTAAGCAATATGTCTGGTGATGAAACAAATTATGTAAAAACAGCTTTAATAGGAAGTTTGCGCATAACTCTAACTATTCCTGACATTGATGATAATGAATCTCAACAAGTTTTAATTATAAAAAAATTAAAAACTGAGTCATTTATAGAATATTGTGATATCAAAACATTAACAAGTCTTAATTCTACAATCCAACTATCATATGATACGAATATTTATGAAGATTTTATAATAGTAATTTTAAATGGCAAAAATACAATGACAATAAATTATAATATGGATGTTAAACATGATTTTGACATAATATTGGATCCTGAAGACAGAGATCCAGCATACTTAGGAACTGAAGTAAGACTTAATGGTGGATTAAATAATGGAAATACAATTACAAAAGGATTCACTAGATGTGCATATTTAGGCTCGAACGCACCAACTTTGTCTAGATTAGATTATGTATGGACTTCTTCTGATGATACTATTGCTACGGTTAGTAGTTATGGTACTATACTAGCAATTAAACCAGGTATTGCAGTTATTACTGCTACTAATTCGACTGGTGAATCTAGTTATGTTGTAGTCGAAGTATTTGAAGATGAGAGACAAGATATTGTAAATTTTGAAATAAGTACTGATCAAGGTACTGACACTGGTGTTGGAACATATGTTAAGCAAGGTTTAGGATTACCAGGTGGAACAGATTTGATGTGCGGATACACGAGAATAATTTCCTTGATGAGTGACGCACCTTCTACGATATTACAAAACTATAACTGGACATCAAGTGACTCAAGTATTGCATATGTTAGTAGTTATGGTACAATAATTGGAAAGGGTGTTGGAACTGTAACAATAACTGGTGTTTACAAATATAATGCAAGATACGTAACTACAATTACAATAGTTGTTAGATAAATGTATTTTTGAAATGATAAATTACAAGTAAAAATGGGCATATAAATAATATTCAATCATTAAAATGAATTTTTCATAAATAATTTCTACCACAATGTTAAAAAAAGAAAAAGAGGGGAACGAGATGAAAAAAAAGATTTTCTTAATATTAATACTTATAATGATAACGACTTTAGTTTCTTGTAAAAAAGAAACTAAAAAAGGATGTGAACACACATTCCAAGAAGCAACGTGTACACAAGCAAAAACATGTAGTAAGTGTGGCGCAACAGAAGGAGAAGCATTAGGACACACATTCCAAGAAGCGACATGTACACAAGCAAAAACATGCACAAGATGTGGAGCAGCAGAGGGAGAAGCATTGGGACACACATTCCAAGAAGCGACATGTCAAGCACCAAAAACATGTTCAAGATGCGGAGCAACAGAAGGCGAAAAATTACAACATAAGTATGTAATGAGTGAATTGGGAATTTATACTTGTGCATACTGTAATAAATTCATTTTTGAGATACTTGGCAAAAATTACTTTTTGAATAAATTTTCAGAAATGGATGGATGCAAATACGAAAAAGTAAATTATTGTAGTTTTGGTGGATCACCATATATGCCAGTTTTAGATAATTTTGCAAGATATAAATTATTAAAAGAACAAGCTGTATTTGATGAAGAAAAACAAACATACCTTGTTCCAATAATTATTGAAAAAGTCTATGCATTAGACAAAGACAAAGGCGATATCGAATATGTAGTACAATCTGCAAAACCTGGAAATAGTGGTTCTAAAAAAGTAACTTTAGATGAATTAAATAGTGAATATAATATATATGTAACTATTTCAAAACCAAATTATGAAAAGTTAGCTAATATAGATACTATTATTTCAATAGCATCAGTAAAAACAGAAGAATCTGAAAGAGTTGGTAATGATATTACTGAAACATTCCATACAAAAACTAGTTATTTGTTTGAAGAAGATATTGATATCGAAGAACCCACAATTAAACTAGCAATAGGGTTAGATAATTTCTCATATATAAAAGATGGTAAATTCTACATTAATAATAATGAACATTTAGAATTAACAGCACAATACTACTATCAAGCATTAAAAGATGGAATGAGTAGTGAAGAATTTGACAAATGGGCATTCGTAGCAAATTATCGTCGTATTATGCGACTTTTAGATCCAACAAGTTTGGATTTATCAAAATAACCATTTTTGTTTAAAGATAATTGAATTCTACTTAAAGGAGAGTTATAAAAAATAACTCTCTTTTATCTTTTTTTACTAGATAGTAAAAAAACAAAAAGGAGGTTGTAAAAATAATAATACTAATCTATAATTAAATTGCAAAAAGGAGAATGACTATGACAAAGAAAACTTATCGATTAAATAAAAAGGCTTATAGAAAGCAATACAAACTTTCAAAAAAAGAATTAAAGAATAATTACAAAAACATTAGAAAAAATTTACGAAATCAGTATATAAGTGAAATTGATTTAGAAAGCAAAGAAAAACAAATAGTTAATCCACCATATAGGACAATATTAGAAGAAATAGGTAATTCAGTAACACATGGAATTGGTTCTATTCTATCAATAGTCTTTTATGTTTTAATGTTGATTCACTCAAATACGGTAAATGAATATATTGCTTCAACGATTTATTTTTTAGGATTATTTTTTGAATTTACAATGAGTACTCTTTATCATGCATTTCCGTATGGCAGCAAGGTAAAAAGAATATTTAGAAGGTTTGATTATTCATCAATATATTTACTAATAGGTGCTAGTTTTGCGCCAATATTGTTGTGCTATATAGGTGGAATATATGGAACTATTTTTGTTATTATTCAATGGATTATAATAATAACAGGTGTTACTCTTGTTGCGGTATTCGGACCAACAAGATTAAAATTTATTCATTTCCCTTTATATTTTATTCTAGGATGGAGTGCATTAATATTTGTTCCTAAAATGTTTGTTAATGATTTCAATTTATTTTTATACATCTTAGGAGGAGGTATAATTTATACACTAGGTATAATTCCATTTTTCATAGATAAAAAAGTATCACATTTTATTTGGCATTTCTTTGTATTAGCGGGTGCAATTGTTCAATGGCTTGGTATATATATCTATTTATACTTAAAGTAATTAAATAAAAAAACTTAATATTTGAAAAAAACTTATATTTCGGTTATAATAATATAGCTTATAAATGTCAAATAAAGGAGAAAGAAACATGAACATGAACTATACAAAAGAAGTCGAAGAAATGTGTAGTGTTAAAGTTGGTGCAAGTCATGGTTGTGCTCCAATTCCTCAAGAAGGCAAATGGACATATTCACGTGAAATAAAAGACATCAATGGGTTTACACATGGTATTGGATGGTGTGCACCTCAACAAGGCGCATGTAAATTAACATTAAATGTTAAAAATGGTATTATTGAAGAAGCATTAATTGAAACTGTTGGTTGCTCTGGTATGACTCACTCAGCAGCAATGGCAAGTGAAGCTATCGTTGGTAAAACTGTATTAGAAGCAGTTAATACTGACTTAGTATGTGATGCTATCAATACTGCAATGCGTGAATTATTCTTACAAATAATTTATGGACGTACACAATCTGCATTCTCTGAAGGTGGATTAAACATCGGTGCTGGTCTTGAAGACTTAGGTAAAGGCTTAAGAAGCCAAGTTGGTACTGCGTATAGTACAAAAGCAAAAGGACCAAGATATCTAGAACTTGCTGAAGGATACATTACTCGTTTAGCATTAGATGATCAAAATCAAATTATCGGATATGAATATTTAAATTTAGGTAAATTTACTGATTTCTTAAAGAAAGGCTTAAATGCTGATGAAGCAGTTAAAAAAGCTATGGGAACATATGGTAGATTTGCTGAGGGATCTAAATATATTGATCCACGACAAGAATAGGAGGCAGTAATAATGGCATTATTTGAGAACTACGAAAGAAGAATAGATCAAATTAATAAAGCATTAAATGAAAACGGTATTGCTTCAATTGAAGAAGCTAAAGCTATTTGTGATGCTGCAGGTATTGATGTATATAATACAGTAAAAGGTATTCAACCTATTTGTTTTGAAAATGCATGCTGGGCTTACATAGTTGGTGCTGCAATTGCTTTAAAGAACAACGCAAAGAGCGCTAGTGATGCAGCTAAGTATATTGGTGTAGGACTTCAATCATTCTGTATTCCAGGGTCAGTTGCAGATGACCGTAAAGTTGGATTAGGACATGGTAACCTTGGCGCAATGTTACTTTCAGAAGAAACTAAATGTTTTGCATTCTTAGCTGGTCATGAATCATTTGCTGCAGCTGAAGGTGCAATTGGTATCGCTAAAACAGCTAATAAAGTAAGAAAAGAACCACTTCGTGTAATTTTAAATGGTCTTGGAAAAGATGCAGCTAAAATTATTTCTCGTATCAACGGCTTCACTTATGTTGAAACTGAATTCGATTATAAAACTGGTAAATTACATGAATTAAGCCGTACTAAATATTCAAACGGTGAACGTGCATTAGTTAACTGCTATGGTGCTGATGATGTACGTGAAGGTGTTGCAATTATGCATTATGAAGGTGTTGACGTATCAATCACTGGTAACTCAACTAACCCAACTCGTTTCCAACATCCAGTTGCTGGAACATATAAGAAAGAATGTATCGAAATGGGTAAAAAATACTTCTCAGTAGCATCAGGTGGTGGAACTGGTAGAACACTTCATCCAGATAACATGGCTGCAGGCCCTGCTTCATATGGTTTCACTGATACAATGGGAAGAATGCATTCAGATGCACAATTTGCTGGTAGTTCATCTGTACCTGCTCACGTTGAAATGATGGGCTTAATCGGTATGGGTAACAACCCAATGGTTGGTGCCACAGTAGCAGTAGCAGTTGCTGTATCACAAGCTTTAAATAAATAGTTATAAAAGGTCTATGAGTATATCATAGACCTTTTTAAACGCAAGCAATTACATTGAATTAAAAAATTAGGTGTGGTATAATAACTATGAAAAATTTGGTTTTTTTCAAGTATCAAAAAAATACTAAAGATATATGCATGATGTATATATGAAATACGCGAATATTCACACAAAACGTAAATACGCAAAAAGTTATACATCTGTAACTTTTTGCTTTTTTTCAACTAAGGAAACCAAACAAAAAATAAATAGAAAAGGAGTAATAAAATGGGTGTAAAAATTGTTGATACTTGTTTAAGAGACGGACATCAATCATTACTTGCAACTCGTCTAACAACTGAAGATATTCTTCCAGTAGCTACTTTATTAGACAAAGCTGGATACTATGCTTTAGAAGTTTGGGGTGGTGCAACATTTGACGCATGCCTAAGATTCTTAAATGAAGATCCATGGGAAAGATTACGTGCTATTCGTAAAGCTTGTCCAAATACTAAATTACAAATGTTATTTAGAGGTCAAAACATTTTAGGATATCGCCATTATTCTGATGAATTAGTAGAAAAATTTGTTGAAAAATCATTAGAAAACGGAATAGATATTATAAGAGTATTTGATGCATTGAATGATTTACGTAATTTAAAGAGTGCTGTAGATGCTACAAATAAGTATAAAAAACAATTTGGTGGTCATTGCCAAATCGCATTATCTTATACAACTAGTCCAGTACACACAATTGACTATTATGTTAATTTAGCAAAAGAAGTAGAAAAGATGGGTGCTGATTCAATTTGTATTAAAGATATGGCTGGTGTTTTACTTCCAAATGCCGCATACGAACTTGTAACAAGAATTAAAGAAAGTGTTAAACTTCCACTTGAATTACATACTCACTGTACAGGTGGTGTTGCTGAAATGACAGTAATGCGTGCAATTGAAGCAGGTGTAGATATCGTAGATACTGCTTTATCTCCTCTTTCTGGTGGTACTAGCCAACCTTGTACTGAAGCTTTAGAATATGTATTACAAGGAACAAAATACGATCCTGAATTAAACTTAGATTATTTAAAACAAGCATGTGATAAACTAACTGTTGTAAAAGACAGATTCCTTGCTAATGGTGGTTTAAATCCAAAAGCATTGACTACTAATCCAAATATCTTGAAATATCAAGTACCTGGTGGTATGTTATCAAACTTAATGAGTCAATTAAAAGGTCAAGGTGCTATGGATAAATACGAAGAAGTATTAAACGAAATACCTCGCGTTCGTAAAGACCTTGGTTATCCTCCACTAGTAACTCCACTTTCACAAATGGTTGGTACACAAGCAGTTATGAATGTAATTAGCGGTGAACGTTATAAGATGTGCCCTGCCGAAATAAAAGATTATCTAAAGGGAAAATATGGTGCAGCACCTGCTCCAGTAAACGAAGAAATTCGTAAAAAGATTATTGGTGATGCTCCAGTAATTACATATCGTCCTGCTGATGATATCGCTCCAGAATTTGAAGCAATGAAAGAAAAATACAAAGATATAGTAAAATCTGATGAAGATGTATTATCTTGTGCATTATTTGAAAATGTTGCAGTAAAATTCTTAGAAGCTCGTAATAATCCTAAAAAGGATGAAGACGAAGTAGTAGAATTTGATGTAGTAATTGGGTAGGTAAAATATGAAAAAATTTATTAGAATTTTAACAGTTTTAATGTTAGCTGTTGTAGCATTAACATTTACTGGTTGTAAACAAAAGAAACAATATGAAACAAAAGAAGTATATTTAATTGCTAATACTCCAATTGTTGCTACTGAAAAAGAAGGATGCACTTTTGTAGGATATTATCAACTTGAAGAAAGTTCTAAACGTGCAATTCTTTACCGTGAAGGATCAATTGCTCCTGCTGGTAAATACGAATTAATTTATGTTGAAAATAGCAAAAAAGATATAACTGGTAAATATTCATTCCCCGCAATGGTTGAAGATGGATTAACATTTGCCGGATGGTATTCAACTGAAGAATTAAAACAAGGTACAAGAGTTACAACAAATGCTTCAACTGAAGCCAATGTACTTTATGCGCGTTTCATCACATTTGGTGATGCTGCATTAGTAACACTTGTTTGTATTATTATAGTATTCTTAATGCTTGCATTACTTTGGGGAATTGTAACATTATTAAAGTTTGTTGCTCCAAAAGAAAAACCAGTTCAACAACAAGCTTCTGCTACAAAAGCTGAAAAAGCATTAACAATGGAAGATATTAAAGATGATGATATGATGGCTGCAGCCTTAGTTGCTACAATTGACTATCATGAAGAAACAGGCGAAAATGTTCGTGTTGTTTCAATAAAAGAAATTAAATAGGAGAGTGTAATTATGAAAGTATATAAAGTTAAAGTAAATGGTAAAGTTTACGAAGTAGAATTAGAAAGTGTTTCTGAATCAAGTGCTAAAATTGAAGCACCTGCTAAAACTGAACAACCAAAAGCTGCTGCACCAGTTGTAAGTGGTGAAGGTTGCAAGTTAAATGCTCCAATGGCTGGAACTATTCTTGAAGTTAAAGTAAAAGTTGGACAACAAGTTAATGCTGGTGATGTATTATTCATCTTAGAAGCTATGAAACTTGAAAATGAAGTAGTTGCTCCAAATGGTGGTGTTGTTAAATCAATCACTGTATCTAAAGGTGACGCTGTAGAAAACGGTAAATTATTAGCAATAATCGGGTAATAAATATGATTGGCGAATTATTTGAAAATTTCTATAAACAAATGGGATTTTTAAATGATGGTTCATTCGATTTAACAAGCTTTTTACTACGTGTAATAATGATTATCGTTGCTTGTGTATTAATTTACCTTGCAATTGCAAAAGGCTTTGAACCTTATCTATTAATCCCTATTGGAATTGGTATGCTATTAGTAAATTTAGCTCCATCTCTATATAATGATGGATCAAATGGTGAAGCTTTAGGTCTATTGTATTCTTTCCACAAAGGTATTGAATGGGAAATCTTCCCTCCACTTATCTTCCTTGGAATAGGTGCAACAACTGACTTTGGACCACTAATTTCTAGACCTAGTAGTTTACTTTTAGGCGCTGCTGCTCAACTTGGTATTTTCATTACATTCCTTGGAGCTATTCTTCTTGGATTTAATGCATTAGAAGCTTCATCAATTGGTATCATTGGTGGTGCTGATGGACCTACAGCTATCTTCTTATCTAATAAATTATTGAATGGCGCTGATGGTGGTGCGATGTTATGTGCATCAATTGCGGTTGTTGCATATTCATACATGGCCCTTGTTCCAGTTATTCAACCTCCAATTATTAAAGCACTTACAACAAAAGAAGAACGTCAAATCAAGATGGTTGAAACAAGAAAAGTTTCTAAACGTGAAAAGATTTTATTCCCTATCGTAGTAATGGTAGTTGTAATTATTCTAATCCCTTCTTGTGCTGCTTTAATCGGTATGCTTATGTTAGGTAACTTAATTAAAGAATCTGGTTGTGTTCCTAACTTAGTTGATGCTGCTGCAAAAACATTGTTATATGCAATCACTATTTTCTTAGGACTTGCTGTTGGTGCAACCGCAATGTTATCTGAACTTAACCAAGCAATTAACTTTGCTAAGATATTACTACTTGGTATGATAGCATTTAGTTTTGCTACTGCTGGTGGTGTATTAGTTGGTAAATTGATGTCTAAATTATCTGGTGGTAAGATCAACCCTATGATTGGTGCTGCCGGTGTATCTGCTGTACCAATGGCCGCTCGTGTAGTCCACAAGATTGGTCTTGAAGAAGATAAGTCAAATTACTTATTGATGCATGCAATGGGACCAAACGTTGCCGGTGTTATCGGTAGTGCTGTTGCTGCAGGATTATTATTAAGTATTTTTGGATAAAAAACAAAGCAGGTACTAATGTACCTGCTTTTTATCTAACAATAGAGGTGAAACATGAAAGTAAAAAAAATAACATTAATTGGCCTTTTAGCCGCATGCTTATGCATCCTTGCACCAGTATCATTTCCAATCGGTGTAATACCTATTTCGCTTGCAACTTTTGCAATATATATAATTGCTTCTTTATTGGTATGGCATAACACAATATTAGTTATTCTTGTATATATAGTTATAGGAGCTGTTGGCCTTCCAGTATTTTCTGGTTTTAGGGGTGGATTCAGCATACTATTAGGGTATACTGGCGGATATATTTTCGGTTATATTTTAATGGGTCTAGCTATCTCACTTTTATTAAAAAATAATAAGAATAAACTTTGGATGTATCCTATTGCTATGCTTGTCGGAACAATATTCTGTTATTTATTTGGTAGCATTTGGTATATGGTAGAAAGTAATAATAACTTAGCTTCTACTTTAGCTGTTGCTGTAGTACCATTTATATTACCAGATTTAATAAAAATAGTTGTGGCAAGTTATGTAACATATATTCTTAATACAAAAACATCTATATCTTCAACACTTTCTTAAAAATGTTGAAGATATATGGAAAATTACTCAAGTGGTTGAAGAGGATGGTTTCGAAAACCATTAGGGTGTAACAGCTGCGGGGGTTCGAATCCCCCATTTTCCGCCATAAGAAAAGCAATGGTTTGATACCACAGGTATTGAACCTTTTTTGTTGGCATAAAGGTTTTAATTTCCTATGTGTAAATGAGTATCAGCGCTTTGTAGAGGCGTCATCAGGCACTTTTGCAGGGCTTTTTTATTTTTTGAATATAACTACGGAACGATAGATGCTACTGCGGAACGAAAGCCTTATCAACGGAACGATAGGTTTACAATGAAATTACTTTTGATAAAATTTTGTCTTTTTTGACAGATTTTTTCCAAAATGCTTTGTTTTTTTGCGATAAAAGTGTTATAATAATTACAAGTGCTTTACAAGTAAAGGAAATGATAATATGGATTATAAATATTTGGTTAAACAATTAAGAAATAAATTAATTATTACTCAAACAGAATTAGCAGAACTTTTAGGTGTTTCTTTTGCCTCTATTAATAGATGGGAAACGGGTAAACATGAACCAACAACAAAAATTAAAAGAAAGATTGCTGCGCTTTGTAAAGAAAATAATATAAAAACGGAGGATAGAAATGACTGATATTGACATAAATGAAAAATCATTATATGAAAAGTATCCTACTATACTTGATCTTTTACTTTTAGATAACACAACAAAAAAGAATATCATTTGGGCAACTAATTCTTATAAAAGACGCGGATATAGATTTTCTGATAATATTTTGCCTATTAATGTTATAAAAGGAAACATTATTCAACCACGTTCAAAAAAAGCAAAAGCAGAACAAGCAAAACGTTCTAAAGATAGCGCAGAAGTTTTTACCCCTTCGTGGATGTGTAATAAGCAGAATAATTTAATTGATGAAGAATGGTTCGGCAAAAAAGACGTGTTTAATATTGAATTAAATAATGACTGGATTGTTAATGAAGAAAAAATAATAATGCCTGAAGGGAAAAGCTGGATTGATTATATCAAAGATATTAGACTTGAAATTACATGCGGTGAGGCTCCATACCTTGTTTCTAGGTATGACACTGTTACTGGAAAGCCAATTGAAACAAAAAAACGTATAGGATTGTTAGATAGAAAATTTAGAATAATTAATGAAAATTGTTCTAATAATGAAGAATGGATACAATATGTTTTTGAAGCTTTAAAATCCATTTATGGTTTTGAATGGCAAGGAGATAACCTTCTTTTAGCAAGAGAAAATGTTTTATATACTTTTATTGATTATTATAAAGAACGATTTAATAATGAACCAAAAGAAGAATTATTAATTCAAGTTGCAACAATAATCTCTTGGAACTTATGGCAAATGGATGGAATAAAGTGTGTTATTCCTAATTCTTGCAAAGTTGAAAAAATAATACAATATAATCTTTTTGAGGATGAAGAAGTCATAGAATCTGGCTGTCAGGGATGCACTAAAGGCACAGTACACGGACACAATGGAGTTTATTCTAAAATCATGGACTGGGAAAAGAATAAAAGGATAAAATTCGTTGATTTATTAGGAGGTATGCAGTAATGAATGCAAATATGAAATTTAATTCTACATTTGAATATAAATTAATTTACGTTTTTAGAATTAATGACGGTAGACACTCAGGATGCTTAAAAATTGGCGATGCAACTATTCATACTTCTAAATCGTATACTGCCTTAATGCCAAATTGTCATGATTTAAATTACGCTGCAAAAGAGAGAATAGATGCGTACACTTCTACTGCAGGTATTATTTATGAATTGCTACATACAGAAATTGCAGTCTATATAAATGATAAAGGCAAATTAAAAGCGTTTAGAGATTATAAAGTTCATGATGTATTAAAAAGAAGTGGCGTTCAAATAAAGAAATTTGAAACTAGCAAAGCACAAAATGAATGGTTTAAATGCGATCTTGAAACAGCAAAACAAGCGATTAAAGCTGTTAAAGAAGGTAAGACCGCATTGAATTCTTCTCAAGTATCAAATAATAAAAATCCTATTATTTTTAGACCAGAGCAAAAAGATGCCATTAATAAAACTATTGCTAGATATAAAAAAGATACTAGGATGCTTTGGAACGCAAAGATGCGTTTTGGTAAAACATTAACCGCTTTAGAAGTAGCTAAACAAATGGGATTTAAAAGAACCATTATCATTACTCATAGACCAGTTGTTAGTGAAGGTTGGTTTGATGACTTTAATAAAATATTTTATGATAGACCAGATTATTTCTTTGGTTCAAAGACTAAAGGAAAGACCATCAGTGATTTATTAAAAAATAATAATAATTTTGTTTATTTTGCTTCAATGCAAGATTTAAGAGGTTCAGATAAAGTCGGTGGTAGTTTCGATAAGAATGATGATATTTTCAAAACTGATTGGGATTTTGTAGTGGTTGATGAAGCTCATGAAGGTACAAAAACTGAACTCGGAATAAATGTTCTTAATAAAGTTATAAAAGAAAATAAAAATAATATTCATAAAACTTATGTTCTAGAGCTTTCTGGCACTCCATTTAACTTATTAACTGATTTCGAACAAGAAAGTATCTATACATGGGATTACATAATGGAGCAAGAAGCGAAAACAACTTGGGATAAGTCTCATTTTGGTGATTCTAACCCTTATGAAGAACTTCCTAGAATGAATATATATACTTACCATTTAGAAAAAAGCCTTCCTGTCTATATTGATGTAATGGATAAAGCATTTAACTTTAGAGAATTTTTTAGATTATGGACGGGTGATATAAATAAAGATGGTAAGTCGTTTCCAAAGAATGTTTCAAAAGGTGATTTTGTACATGAACAAGATATTAAAGCCTTCCTTGATCTAATATGCAAAAAAGATGAAAAAACAAATTATCCTTTTTCCACGAATGAATATAGAAATTATTTTAGACATTCACTTTGGGTTGTTTCTGGAGTTAAAGAAGCAAAAGCGTTATCTACTTTATTACGAAACCATCATATTTTTAAGAATTTTACAATTGTTAATGTTGCTGGTGATGGGGATGAAGAAATTGATACAAGGGACGCTTTAAAAGCAGTGAAGGATGCGATGAGTGATAATCCAGACGAGACTTATACAATTACTTTATCTTGTGGCAGATTAACAACAGGTGTTTCTATACCTGAATGGACTGCAGTATTAATGCTTGCAGGTACTTATTCAACTGCGGCGTCTCAGTATTTACAAACAATATTTAGAGTTCAAACTCCCGCTAATATTAATGGTAAGATTAAAGAAGAATGTTATGTTTTTGATTTTGCTCCTGATAGAACGCTGAAAATGATTGCGGAGTCTGTTCAATTGTCATCACGTGCTGGCGCTAATAACGTCGGGGCAGAGATTAACTTAGGTAAGTTTCTAAATTACTGCCCTGTTATTTCAATAACGGAATCTAATATGAAAGAATATAAGGTTGCAGAATTATTACAAGAACTTAAAAAAGCCTATGCTGAAAGAGTTGCTAGAAATGGTTTTGATGATCCTAAAATTTACAATGATGAATTATTAAAACTTAGTGAAGTTGAATTAAAAGAATTTGAAAATTTAAAAAAGATTATTGGTACCTCTAAACAAACAAAAAAAGCAGGAGATATTGATATTAATAAAGAAGGCTTTACTGACGAAGAAACAGAAGAAGAAAATAATCTTAAGAAAAAGCCTAAAAAAGAACTTAGCGAAGAAGAAAAAGCTAGATTAACGGAATTAAAAGAAAAACGAAAAAATAGAGATTCCGCGATTTCTATTCTTAGAGCGATTTCTATTCGTATGCCATTACTTGTATATGGTATGGATATAGATATTGTTGTTGATGTTACAATTGATAACTTTGCTGATTTAGTTGATAACGTATCATGGGAAGAATTTATGCCTAAAGGAGTAGATAAGGCAACTTTTAAAAAATTCTCCAAATACTATGACAAAGATATTTTTGTTGCAGCATCTAGAAGAATTAGATATATTGCGAAAACAGCAGATGAACTTGAACCAACTGAAAGAGTAAAGAAAATAGCTAGTTTATTTGCTACATTTAAAAATCCCGATAAAGAAACAGTATTAACACCATGGCGAGTAGTAAATATGCATATGTCACAGACCTTGGGCGGATATTGTTTCTATGATGAGAAGTTTGAAAATATACTTGATGAGCCTAGATATGTAGATCAAGGAGATGTAACTAGGGATACTTTCAATAATCCTGATGCAAACATTCTTGAAATCAATTCTAAGACTGGACTCTATCCACTTTATGTGACTTACAGCATGTATAGGGCAAAAATTGAAAAACAAGAACTTGATTTTGATGAAAAACTTAAAATCTGGGATGACATTGTTTTAAATAACATTTATGTCATTTGCAAGACTCCTATGGCTAAGGCTATCACGAGAAGAACTCTTCTTGGATATAGAAAAGGAAAGATGAATGCCCATGCTTTCGATAATTTAATCAATCAAATGAAAGAAAAACAAACTCAATTAATACAAAAAATTAAAACTCCAAGTTTTTGGAACAAAGGAGGTAGTGAAATGAAATTTAATGCAGTAGTGGGTAATCCACCTTATCAAATTGAAGGCGGTTCTGGTGGAAGTAACGATGCTCCAATTTATCAATTATTTGCCACTTTTGCAGAAAACTTAAAAGCTAATTGCATATCTTTAATAATGCCGTCAAGATGGTTTGCTGCAGGTCGTGAAAACTTACTTGGTGAATTCCGTTCCAGAATGATTAACAATAGCAGTCTTGAAAAGTTAATTGTATTTTCCAACGCTACAGATATTTTTACAAATGTAGAAATAAAAGGTGGGATATGCTATTATCTTATAAATAATAATTACAATGGAAAGTGTTGCTATATTTTGCATGAAGATTCTTCAATTATTGAATCGATTAGAGATTTAACAACATTTGATATAATTATTCGTAACCCTCAATTAGCAAAAATAGTTCAAAAAATAGTCAAATTTAAAAACGCAAAATACGTCGATTCTATTATATCAAATGATACACCTTTTGGCATTTCATCTAATCCAAAGTCAAGTAAGAAGAACCCAATGAAAATTTATGAAGATTGTAATTCGCACCACAATACAAAGTTGTATCATATTGAAAAACTAGTTAGAAAAGTTGGATATGTTGATAGAACTTATATTACTAAAAACTCTAAATATATTGATAAATGGAAAGTATTTGTACCAGGTGCAGGAGGTTCTGGAAACGATCCATATGTTTTAGGAAAACCTATTGTTGCTCCTTCTAATTCTGTTTGCTCACAATCATTTTTATTTGCTGCATTTGATGATGATATACAAGCTAATAATTTTAAATCATATTTGCTAACAAAATTTTTTCGAGCATTGGTTTCTGCTATTAAAATATCTCAATCAGCACCTAATCGAGTATATAAATTTGTACCTATTCAGGATTTTACAAATAGTTCCGATATTGATTGGTCTAAGTCAATACCTGCAATCGATAAACAACTTTATAGTAAATATGGTTTAACACAAGATGAAATTGATTTTGTTGAAAATAGAATTAAACCTATGGAGTAAATTGCAAGAGAATTTTTATAAGTGCATATGAAATTGTAAATTTAATCATCAGTGGTTTTTCAGTTATTTCAATAACAATATTTGCAGTTGCTTTGATTGTACTTTAGTAAACAAAATATGACAATAAGAAGAAATTTTTTAAAAAATTTAATTTTTGATCCAAAATCTTAACCAACTAAACATTATGCTTGAATGAATATAACATATAAATAACATGTGAAATGAAAAAGTTATTCTTACATTATGCTGGATAATTTTAAACTGAAAGAGCTGCTCTAAGTTAGTAACTTATGGGTGTGATTCAAAGAAAGTATATATAAAAATAAAAAAATTAAATATTGAACAAAGGAAGGATTTAGTAGGATAAAATTGTTTGCTTCCTATTAAAATGTTAACTACGTAAATTGTATGGTTTCAAATAAAATAGAACTAATAATAAATGATTTATTAAAAAATATTACTGTTGGAGATATCGACGAAAATTATATGAATTTATATGGTGTTGATAAAAAATCTAATAGTGTTGAAAATAAGGCGAACATAATTTTTTCATATTATCATCAAAAACTTAATCGACTATTTGATTTTATGAATCGTAAAATCAGTTCAAATTATCATTATAATGCTAATGAAAGCAGAGAGTTAATTGAAGCAATAAAAACAATTACTTTGTTAAGACAAGAATTGGCTAAAAGCAAATTTAAATTTGATATTGAAAAGAAATATGAATTAAAGATGCAAAAATGTAGCGAATTTCTTTCTGAAAATTTAGGTTCAAAAATACCAGAAGATACGGAATTTTTCTCAATTGAAAAATATGAGAGAATATTTTTATTATCTAATATTATTCAAGTACCACAATATGAAGATAGAATTACTGATTTAAAATATTTAGGTAGTGGGGCATTTGCAATTTGTCATAGTTTTATAGATCCTTTTTTAAATATAAAATTATGTAGGAAAACTTTAAACGAAAAGGATGGTCTTAAAGAAAAAGATTATTTAAGGTTTGAAAATGAGTTTTCTAAAATGAAAGAATTGAATAGTCCATATTTAGTTAAAGCATATTTAATCTCCGAAGACAAAAAATCATATATTATGGAATATTGTGATTACACATTAGACAAATTTATTAGTGAAAATAATACTAAAATATCTTTTTCGCTTAGAAAACAAATAGCGTTACAATTTCTAAATGCATTAAAGTATTTATATTCACGAAATTTATTACATAGAGATTTAAGTTATAGAAATATTTTGCTAAAAAAATATGATGATGTTTATGTGGTAAAATTGTCTGATTTTGGTCTTGTAAAGGATGAATCAAATCATATAACTGATGACGACAGCAGCATTAAAGGTACATTTATTGATCCTTGTTTAGATAGGTTTTCTAATTATAACTTGATTAACGAAGTATATTCTATCGGCTTTATGATGGTATTTATTTTTACTGGAAAAAAGAATGTTGAAAAGTTGCCAGAAAATTATCAAATTTTTAAAGATAGGTTTATAACAACTGATTTGAATAAGAGAATTAATACTATTGATGAAATTATAAATATTGTAAAACAAATAAATTAATTTTGAGTGGAGACATATAAATAAGCGTAGACTCGGCATATAAAACATCGAACATCATACGCAATGAACTGCGTAGTGCCTAGGAACGCTTTAAAATGCTAAAGCATTCGGTAACGGAAACAGTTGCTTCGACCTCCAACAATGTTGGGAGACTTGCCTTTATTGCTGTACGCATTTTTAAGAAGGTGTACGCAAATTGTATCAATATAGGTAATTTCACACATAAAAAGTAATAGGTTTGATACGAATTGTGTCAGACCTTTTTTCATTGCAAATAGGAACATATATTATTTCGGTTTTGTAAAATATCTTGTGATTTTGTGATAAAAAACAAAATCTAATCACAAAATATTTTATAGAACCATATTAGGTTAAGGCCATTTTTGAGTATATATTATTAGTCAAATTAGTCAACGTATTCATAGTGATGTGTATCTATAGTATCTTTAGTTGTTATAGGTACATGATTTATACATAAGTTGTTCATCTTTTAGATTACAAGATTTGGTTCTTTAAAATGGTCACTATTAATGAATTATTTAAGACTATTAAGTCCAGTAATATTTGTAATTTGTCCATATACTACATCATAAACAATACAATTGAACCTACCCAAAAATATTGGTCTAAATTTTGTCAAAATATGGGTCAGTTGGAGAAAAATATAATAAGTGGCACGTATATGTACAACAATATTTGCAGTGTCACACAATTAAAAATGCTATTGCCAAAAGCAATAGCATTAATTTCTAGCTTAAGAGGTGACCCACGGTACCACTTGGGAGCTTACTTATTCATTCTTGACAACTCCATAGGAAATTATCATAAGAGCTTTAATTAAAGCTTTCATAAATATCACCTCCTTAACACACTAAGGTTAATAAGCACCTTGGCACCTTAGTAAATATATTATATATGATTCTTTTTAAATAATCAAGTATATATAGTTTATTTATGCTGACTAAAAAAAATAATATAATAATAAATATATATAATGGCCTTATATTAAGGCCATCTTAAAGCATATATTATTCCTCAACACGCTCATATTGATATACAGTTATAGCATCTTCATCTGTTACAGGTACATGATTTCTAGAACTATTAATTGCTTCCATAAGTTCTTCACCTTCTAGACCAACAAGATCTGTTTCTTTAAAAAGGTCACTATTAATGAATTCTTGAGGACTATTGAATCTAGTAATCTTTGTTATTTGTCCATATACTACCTCATAAACGGTACTATTATAAGCCCATAATACACCAATATCACTTACATCGATGTTACAAAGTTCATCGTAACTTGCTATTACATCGATAACTTTGCCTTCATTTTTAAGCTTTTCAAATCTATTATTAGTAATTCCTGTTTTAAAGTAGTGAGGATGTGTGAATAAATTTTCATCAACGCCTTCGGTTGGATATTTAAGGTCCTCTTCATAGATACAACTATTTGTATACCATCCCATATAGTCTAGTGAATAATGGTCGTTAAAAGTAGCCCATGCCATTACTCCACCCCATTCACGCATACTACAACGTACTGCTTGTCCAGTATTCAAAACAGGTACACACCCGTCGTAACGTTGATGGGCATCGCCACCAAAGCAATAACCATGTTCACGAATTTCTTCGGCCACTGCTTCAATAACATCATCTGTTAATGGTGCATCAATATAGTCATAATTTGACCACCACGTCCAACCTACAACTTTGTAGGTTAATTTCTTTTCTTTGTTTTCATCCATAATTAAAAGTTTCCTCAAGTAATATTTATAAAATAATTATATTAGATTATAGAGCAATTATACCATAGTTTATATTAATATTCAAATAATAAATAAAATGCTATGAAAATATATTAATATGATAAACATTTAAATTGCCATTGTAAGAAATATAGCTATATTTTTTATAAAAACTGGTTAGTCTTTATTTAAATAAACAATAATACACATATACTATCAGTCTACTTGTGGTTGATTTTCCCATTATTTCAAATAAATGGTTGAATATATATAAGTATAATGATATAATGTTAGCAAAGAAGAAAAAGGAGGAAAAAGAAAATGAAGAGAAAAACGTTTATTTTGTTATGTGTCATTTTAAGTGCACTATTCATTAGTAGTTGTAAAATTTGCGTTGATCCCAAAACTAACCCCAATAATCCAAATTATAATCAACAAGAAAAAATAGATGGAACTTATTCCGCAAAAGCATTGCATTACGGAAATATCCCCGAATCATATACTATTACCATTAAAGATGAAAAGTATAATAATGCTAAATTTGAAAAGAAAGTTTTAGAAGAAGATTTAAGGTTTTGGATAAAAATTGATAATAGCTGTGAACCTGAACAAGTTGTGTATCCAAAAGGTACTTCTTGTTATTGCACAATCACAGAACCATATTATAATACAGTTATTCAAGATGAACCTGAATTATCGACAAATCAGCCCGCAATATCATGCGAATATTATATTTACGAATATTATATTTTTGAAACAAGCGATAAACTTTATTTTGTTGAAATGGAAGTTGAGGTAGTTGAGGTATATGAAAATAATAATAGTACAATAATTAAAGGGCAACCAACATTAAATGGATATTATGAATTAACTAAAATAGAAGATTTATTAAGCACAAAAGGATATTATGTAGAAGAATCTAATGTTGGTAGTCTTTTCTATAGAAATGAAACGCCATCTTTATGTGTTGAATATGAAGGGATCTTTAAAACTAAAGAACAAATTAGTGAAACGCTTGAACAAAATAATATGTATTCAACTTTAGCCTTAAATAAATATAATGATGAGTTTTTCAAAAAATATGATTTAATTGTTCTATCAGCTCAAATACAGTATGGTACAATAGTTTCGGTAGAAGATATTAAAATAAACACAGAAAATGCTAAAGTAGAATTAACTTTAAAAAATATTTCTACCTCACTAATTGCTGCTGATGCTCTTGACATTGTTGCACCATATCACGTAATAGTAGTAATTAAAAAAGGTCTTGTTGGAGATATTACTAACTTAGTAACTATTAGATTATACTAATAATATATTTTGAAATGAATTGTTTGCTAAAAAAATCATAATGGTATAATATATCATTAGGTGATAAAAGATGAAAGCTAGATTATACTTATTAGAAGATACTTATCCAAGTAAAGTTATTATTAAGAATAATTTGATAACTAAAGAATATACCTATCAAAACTCACAAGAATTTATTAACGACATTAATAACTTATTTGAAATTAATAATAATCCTGACACAACAGTAATACTTGTACTTGATCCAAGTATTTGTAGAAACATTGCTATGGATAATGGTTTTGGAAAATTTCAATTAGCAGGTTATAATAATCTTAATAATTATGATGATATAAGGTTTTATCGCTATGATGAGAAAAATGATTTAGAAATATTTGAAGATATATATCAAAAAGATATACAGTCTTCAGATAATAAATTATTAAACCTAGCGTTACAAAAAGATGTAAATCTAGAACTAGTTAAAAAAGGTGAAAACCTAATAAAAGAAATTAAATGTGAAATTCTTGAAATAGGTGAAAATAAAGAATTAGTAGAATATATTGAAAAAGATTTATTAACAG
>ERZ779829.313-NODE-313-length-21880-cov-5.053654_pt1 | contig 21880 bp, 20 predicted proteins | sample MGYA00511562_ERZ779829 | MGnify/ENA primary metagenome ERZ779829 (study PRJEB29588, sample SAMEA2151677) | human gut metagenome | biome: human gut; feature: human-associated habitat; material: faeces | place: Denmark | collected 2008/2010 ... | reverse complement strand
ACACCACCCCCACGCGTGTACGGCAGCCCAGTTTCTGCCACCAGCGCAGCGAGGGGCTGACCATGCCGAACGACCCTCCGCGCACCCGTGCCTGAAAAGCGGCATTGCGCCCGTCATCAAAATGAGGTTTTTCCGTCTCTATGCCCAGCACACCGGCCGACGCATACAAGCGGGCGGACTGTAACAAGTCCTCCGACTGCCCGATGGCGAGCGAAAGCATGGAAACATTGTCCAGCGAAAAACGCCCGATATCTATCTGCCCTGCCTGACAATTGCTCACCGCCACCCCGTCATAACTGACAGCTGTATGGGCTGCTCCCATATTGCGTATGGAAACCGTTTTCAGTCCTCCAATGCCTCCATAGTCCTTTACATTGGCTCCGGCAAAACGGCGTACAGCATCTGCCATATTCTGTATTCCCAGCTGGCTGATATCCTGCCGTGACATTGTCTGTATGGGTACGGCAGAAGTCACTTTATTGGGCGACCTGCGTGCTGTCACTGTCACTTTCTCTATCTGATGCACTTTCCCCGTAATCGTATCTCCCCCCACCTCCTGGGCAGAGAGCCGGAGTATACTTGCACCCAATGAAACAGCACAGACCAGTAATACCTTAGTCCTTCCTGACATAGAATAAATGAAGATTATCTTAAACCATTTGCGCACTGCCCACTTTCCTCGAATGGACAATTTTTCGACTTTGTTTTGCAGGTCTTCTGACTCGTTCCCGGTACATCGCCTTCCCGTTCTTTCCGAAGAACAGTGGCACAAGTATGATACACCGAGCATGGAACTCACAGCAGCGGGACTGTTCGGGACTTTCACCCGATTCCCTTTTCATCCGCTTCTCCGGATAGAGAACGCGGAACAAAACGTGGACAAAGATAGGATAAATAAAAGAAGTTTCAGTAAACAATAAAACGAATATTACCGTTTTAACAGTCATTTTTTTAACTTTGTAACATAATAACCCCAAAATCGAGTTGCCATGAAATATAAGTTATTGGTTCTTGATGTAGATGGAACGCTACTCAATGATGAAAGAGAAATTAGTAAAAGGACATTAGCTGCTCTGCTAAAGGTCCAGCAAATGGGAGTGCGCATAGTTTTGGCATCCGGTAGGCCGACTTATGGACTGATGCCACTGGCCAAAACCCTCGAACTCGGCAATTATGGAGGGTTTGTTCTCTCCTATAATGGTTGCCAGATAATAAAAGCACAGAACGGAGAAATATTGTTTGAACGACGCATCAATCCGGAAATGCTGCCTTATCTGGAAAAGAAAGCCCGCAAGAACGGCTTTGCCATCTTCACCTACCACGATGATACCCTCATTACGGATAGTCCGGACAATGAATATATAAAGAATGAAGCCCTGCTAAACAATTTGAAGATAATCAGGGAAGATGAATTCTCTACTGCCATAGACTTCGCGCCTTGCAAGTGCATGCTGGTGAGTGATAAGGAAAAAGCTCTGATAGGGCTGGAACAACATTGGGAAAAACGCCTGGCAGGTACTCTGGATGCTTTCCGTTCCGAGCCTTACTTTTTAGAGGTGGTGCCCTGCGGAGTCAATAAAGCGAATACGTTAGGCGCCCTATTAGAGCATTTGGGAGTAACACGGGAAGAAGTCATTGCCGTTGGAGATGGCGTATGCGATGTGACCATGCTCCAATTGGCCGGCATGGGGGTAGCTATGGGACATTCACAAGATTCTGTAAAGGTCTGTGCAGACTATGTGACTGCATCGAATGAAGAAGATGGAGTGGCCCTGGCCGTAGAAAAACTAATATTGGCAGAAGTGCGTGCAGCAGAGGTGCCTCTTGATTTACTGAACGAACGGGCACGACACGCATTGATGGGAAACTTGGGCATTCAATACACATACGCTTCGGATGAGCGCGTAGAAGCAACCATGCCGGTCGACTACCGTACCCGCCAACCCTTCGGCATTCTGCATGGCGGTGCCACCCTTGCCTTGGCAGAAACCGTTGCCGGGCTCGGCTCCATGATTATCTGCGAATCTGATGAGATTGTCGTGGGAATGCAAGTCAGCGGAAATCATATTTCTTCTGCACACGAAGGAGATACCGTAAGGGCAGTGGCAACCATCGTTCATAAAGGGCGTTCATCCCATGTGTGGAATGTGGACGTATTTACTTCCACCAATAAACTGGTTTCCTCTATACGGGTAGTGAATAGTGTTATAAAGAAAAGATAAAATAACTGTTATAAACTACGTAATGTAAATGCATGAAGATCAAAAGGGAACGAGGGGGTTAACCAATTCCTCGGTTTTATCCTTACCTTTGTAAACTATATTAGAGAGTTATACCCGAACAACAAAAAGAAAACGATGCAGATACGCAACAATACATTGATAACGGAATGTTCAGCTTATGATTTCAAGGAAATGTTGGGACGTAAGAAAGTGAAGTCATGGCTTAAATCCGTGTCGGCTTTTGCCAATACGGAAGCATCTTCTTTCTTCACTACATTCTATAATCTGAATTGGGGAAAGAACGAAAGAATACCCGTAGAAGAAGTGGTCGAAAGGGTAAACAGTCCCCTCAAAAAGTATCCTGCAAACGAAGAAAGTTCGGTCGAAAAGTTCGGTGTAAATGCTAAAATGTTCGGTGTAAACGACAAAAGTTCGGAGACAAGGTTCGGAGAGGGCACAGATGCCCCTAAAAACACAGGAAAGACAGCACAGAAAATTATCGATTTCGTCATTTCCGATTCTTCTATGTCAGCCGAAACTATGGCTTACAAGATTGGTATAAGTTCTCGTGCCGTAGAAAAACAAATTGCAAAATTGCGGTCTATGGGTATCTTATCTCGTGAAGGTGCGGACTTTGGTGGCTATTGGCGCATTGTCATTAATCCTCAAACTGAAAAATAAGTATATAAGATTGACTTGAAATTCAAAAACACAAGAGGCGTGCAACTTAATGGATTGCACGCCTCTTTTTTTCTATAAAATCACCTATTGCAACTTACTTCACTTCCTCAAAGATAATTACTAATGTATATCAGTGTATTATATACAACTTAGTACAAATATGATTACTTTACTTCGTTTACTCTATATTTCAGCCTTAGCGAGAATAGAAAAGCTACCGCAAAAAAACTTTAACTTAGTTTAACTATACTGTTTTTGACGATTTCTATTTTCTCTTGTTTTCAGATAGTCTTCGATATTTTCTCTTATTATGCTTTTCTTTTCATAAGCTATTGATTTGCAAAACTGTATCTATTTTTTCCTTTCGTTTTTTATGAAAAAGTGTTATACCTTTGCATTGAGAAATAAAAAACAATAGGCATGAAGCAAAAACAATATATACTCCATTCTTTGACAATAGAGGTCATTGCGGTGTTGCTGGCTTCAATGATTGCATTTCAAATATGCAATATGCTTAGCATACGAATGAGTTTGCTTCCGTTCGTTATGGCTGTCGGATATGTGATACTGAAACTTCTATATCATCTTTGCATCTCTATAGCAAGATACATTATAGAAACTCCTTTGTCACATTTGGCATTAGCCGATGAAGTGACAGATAAAAAGACTTCGGCTGTTGCATCCTTACATACCCAAGATTGTGTAGAAGTACAAAAAAGGCGTATGGAATTATTCCATTATGAATACCAGCATGAGCAACAACAATACAAGCAACAAAAAGAAAGAGAAGAAGACGAGAAATTAAATGCTATCCTGAAATATACACGAGACACATTCAAGCGTTTTGATTTGGACGAAACAGAGATTTTCCAAATTTGCGAATCTGTCCGCTATTTTGTGACTAATCGTCAAGTGCTTTCCATGACCGAGATTCATATTAAGAAACATAGTTCGCTCACACAAATCTCTTTAAAGAACTTTGCTTGGAACATCGCTTTCCAATATAATATAGGTGGAGATGTAACTACATCATTTGTGATGGCGACATTTGCCGAATGGTTCACTAACTCCACGTTTGACACCGTAAGAAAGAATCTGCGAACTACAACAGGTCGGCATAAAATTGAAATTGACGAAAATATCCTGTCGAAATACGGTATCTAAGCCATTTTTTCGCTTCCAAATAATAATTATTATCGGAAGTTGCTTATGTTATCAGACTATTTATATAAATTTGCTCTTGAATTAAAACATTTTACCTCATGGCTAATTTGAACAGACTAAAAGTAGTACTTGCAGAACAACAGAAAACAGGAAAATGGCTTGCAGAACAGATTGGTAAATCCAATTGCACTGTAAGTAAATGGTGTAGTAATTCTGTTCAACCAGACCTCAAAACCCTTAATGATATAGCTAATGTTCTTGATATTGACGTGAAAGATTTGATTGTTAGCAGTAATAAATCCTAAAACAATTTATTATCATGGAAGTAAACAAGAAAGAACTCAAAGAACAAGAGATACGTACTTTGTTCATTACCCCTGCACTCCAACAAAAAGGCTGGGCGGTAAGCGTAAATATGCGTGAAGAGTATTATTTCACGGATGGTCGAGTACTTGTTGTTGGCAACCAACATTCAGTAGCAGAAGGGAAAAAGGCTGATTATCTATTATACCATAAAGGTAAGCCCATTGCAGTAGTAGAAGCCAAAGACAATAAACACGCTGTTGGTGGTGGTATTCAACAAGCTATGGATTATGCCCAAATCCTTGACTTGAAATTTGCGTATTCCAGTAATGGAGATGCTTTCTTGGAACATGATTTTATCACAGGGAAAGAAACCGAAATCAAGTTAGAAAATTTCCCGACAGAAGAAGAACTATACAATCGTTATCTTGCATCCAAGAACTATACATCGGATGAACTTAACATAATAGAAACACCGTTTTATTATGATGCCCATAGCCATGAGCCAAGATATTACCAACGTATAGCGGTTGACCGTACAGTGGAAGCCATTGCAAGAGGACAACAGCGTGTACTTGTCGTAATGGCTACCGGTACTGGTAAGACTTTTACTGCTTTCCAGATTATCCATCGTCTCCATAAAAGCGGAGCAAAGAAAAAGATTCTTTATCTTGCAGACCGAAATATCCTCATTGACCAAACAATGGTGCAAGACTTCAAACCTTTCAAGAAGTTTATGACTAAGATAACTTCTGTTGGGGAAGGCGAAGAGAAAATTGACTCCTCATACGAGGTATATATGGCGTTATACCACCAACTGGTTGGAAAAGAGGGCAAGCCAGATCCGTTTTTGGAGGTGCAGCCAAACTTCTTTGATTTGATTATCGTTGACGAGTGCCATCGTGGTAGCGCAAAGGACGATTCTGCATGGCGCAAAGTATTGGAGTATTTCAGCTCGGCTACCCAAATCGGTATGACTGCTACCCCGAAAGCTGATGAAGGAGCAAACAACTTGGATTATTTCGGAGAGCCGGTATATACCTATTCCCTTCTTCAAGGAATCCAAGATGGTTTCTTGGCTCCATATCGGGTTACTGCCGACTTCATCAACGTTGATTTGCAGGGCTGGACTCCCGATGAAGGTGAAATAGATTTATTAGGAAAGGAGATTGAACAGAAATTATATCAAAGACAGAATATAGGTCGTGACCTTGCCATTAAGTTAAGGCGTAAAGTAGTAGCACACAGGATTACCCAAATGTTATACGACATCGGTCGTATGACAAAGACAATCGTGTTCTGTTCAGATATTGAGGAAGCCGCCGAAATGCGAACACTGCTTATCAACATGAATAGCGATTTATGTAAAAAATCTCCTTACTACGTAACACGCATTGTCGGAGAGGACAAAGAGGGGAAGAAGCAGTTAGACAACTTTATCAGTGTTGACGAACCTTATCCGGTAATTGTTACTACCTCCGAACTTCTATCTACAGGAGTGGACTGCAAAACTTGTGGCTTAATCGTCATTGATAAAGAAATTGGCTCTATGACGGAATTTAAGCAAATCATTGGGCGTGGCACACGACTTAGAAAAGACAAAGGCAAGTGGCATCTGGAAATCCTCGACTTCCGCAATGCTACCGCAAAATTCAAAGACCCGTCATTTGACGGCGACCCTGAACCACCCCAAGGCAGTGGAAAAAAGCCGAAGCCATATCCGCCTGTTCCCTCAAATCCTCCAACAGCTCACGAACCTCGTGAAAAGTATCTTATCAATGGAAAGGATATTCGTATTGCTCATGAGATAGTATCTGTTTTGGGAGAGGATGGCAAAACCATGAGAACGGAAAGCGTTCAGTCCTTTGCGAGAAAGCAACTGTTGCGACACTATCAAAGTTTGGATGATTTCGTACAAACGTGGACTGAAGCAGAACGCAAACAGGCGGTTATGGATGAGTTAAAGGAATATGCCATCTTGATAGACGCAGTACGTGAAGCAAATCCAGCATTGAAAGATGCCGATATCTTCGATGTGATATGTCACGTTGCATTTGACCAACCACCATTGACGAGGAAAGAAAGGGCTAACAATGTAAAGAAACGTAACTACTTCGGAAAGTACGAAGGCAAGGCTCGTGAAGTATTGGAGGCTCTTCTTGACAAATATGCGGAGAATGGTATTCTTGACTTTGAAAAGGCAAATATTTTGGAGATTCCTCCATTCAACAGCATAGGGAAACCAACTAAAATCATAAAACTATTTGGTGGCAAAGTCGCTTTTGAACAAGCCATCAGAGAATTGGAATATCAAATATATAAATCAGCTTAAAAATGGCAGTAAATAATATCATAAAGCGAATCCAGAATATCATGCGTCAAGACGCAGGTATCAATGGTGACGCACAAAGAATTGAACAGATGACTTGGATGTTCTTCTTGAAAGTCTATGACACACAAGAAGAAACATGGGAATGGAAAGATGAGAAATACAAGTCCATTATCCCCGAGGATTTGCGTTGGCGTAACTGGGCAATAGATAAAAAAGACGGTGAAGCATTGACGGGAGAAGCCCTACTCTCTTTCGTCAATGAGAAACTGTTTCCTACCTTGAAGAATCTCCCGATAGATGCCAATACCCCAAGAGCTAAAAGCATTGTTCAAGAAACATTTGCAGACTTGAACCAGTATATGAAGAATGGAACGCTTCTGCGCCAAGTGGTCAACATTGTAAACGAAATCGAATTTGACGATGCTGACGACCGTCACACATTCGGAGATATTTATGAGGGAATTTTGAAAGATCTGCAATCGGCAGGAAATGCCGGAGAGTTCTACACACCACGTGCATTGACTGATTTTATTGTGATGATGCTCGACCCGAAATTGGGCGAAACCTTTGGCGACTTCACCAGTGGAACGGGAGGCTTCCTCACCTCGGCACTTAAATATATGGGCAGGAATATTGGCTCTGCGGCAGATGGAGAAAAACTACAAAATGCCGTTGTAGGTCAGGAATGGAAACCGTTGCCCTACCTTTTGAGCATCACAAACCTGCTGCTCCATGATATTGAAGCTCCCAACATAACCAACTGTGATTCGCTTGGAACGAATGTTACTGATTTCAAGGAAAGCGACAAGGTTGATGTTATCGGCATGAATCCTCCGTATGGTGGTAGCACGGAAGACAGCGTAAAAAGCAACTTCCCAGTACAGTACCGTTCAAGTGAAACTGCGGATTTGTTTATCGCCCTTATCATGTATCGCCTCAAAGCTGGTGGACGGTGCGGTGTGATTATCCCTGATGGTTTCTTATTTGGTACAGATGGAGCAAAACTTGCACTTAAAGAAAATCTCCTTCGCAAGTTCAATCTACATACAATCATCCGTTTGCCGGGTTCTATATTCTCTCCATACACATCTATTGCAACCAATATCCTTTTCTTTAATAATGAAGAAGCCGAAGGTTGCGAAGAAGGATTCAAGACCAAAGAAACATGGTTCTATCGTCTTGATATGCCGGAAGGGTACAAACACTTCTCAAAGACCAAACCAATGAAGGTGGAGCATACCCTACCTATTCAGGAATGGTGGAAAGACAGGAAAGAAATTATCAGTGACGAGGTGGGTGAAAAGAGCCGTGTGTTCACTGCCCAACAATTGATAGACTTGGATTGCAATTTTGATCAATGTAAGTTCCCGAAAGAGGAAGAAGAAATACTCCCTCCAGCAGAACTGCTCAAACAATATTTTGAAAAACGTGCTGCGCTCGACCATGAAATAGACAAAACGCTTTCCGAAATTCAAAAGATTCTCGGCATTGACATAAAATCGTGTAACTGATAATTGTGAAGTGATATGAAAGATTTAACCATCTCAAACATAGAAAGACAAAATGTACTTAACAACCGTTTTGCGGTCAGCAAAGTACAGGAGCATCTTGACATTGAAGGAATGCTCTTTGAGGGAGAGTATCGCTTTACAAAAAAAATGGTTGCCGATTTCTACGAAGTAGAAGAACGAACCATAGAACGCTATTTGGAAAAACATTCAGATGAATTAGCAGCTAACGGTTATGTTTTATGTAAAGGTAAACACCTGAAAGAGTTAAAGTTACAATTTGCTCCCGTCATAAATGTCGGGAGCAAAACGACCCAACTTGGATTGTTTAATTTCCGCTCATTCTTGGATATGGGTATGTTGCTTACAGAGAGTGAGAAAGCAAAAAAAGTACGTAGCCTTATCTTGGATTTCGTGATTACCACCATCAATGAAAAGACGGGTGGCGGAACAAAATACATAAACCGCAGGGATGTACATTATCTTCCTGCTGCAATCACAGAAGAAAACTATCGCAAGAATCTCACTTCTGCCATCAATCAATATGTGGACGGACATCCCACATACAAATATCCTCAAATTACAGACTTTATATATAAGGCTGTATTCAAGGAGAATGCTAAGGAGTATCGGGAAGTATTGAAGTTGGATTCCAAAGACAATGTTCGACACACGCTGTATTCAGAGGTTTTATTGGTTATTTCTTCTTTTGAAAACGGTGTGGGGGCAGCTCTCAGTGAACGGTTTAAAGAAAATGGTGGCAGGTTACTTACCATTGACGAGGTAGAGCGCATTGTGAATGAACTTGCCGAACATCCGATGCAGAAACCTTATTTAAATGATGCCAGAACCAAAATGGCTTCAAGGGATTTCAGTTTCCGGGATGCGTATCATGGTAATATAGCAGATTATCTGCAAGCTGTTACTCCTGAAGAGTTTGAACGATTCATCGGTGACCAGTCTATTGATTTTGACCGTATCTTAGCGGACAATAAAGATGTGCTTAAACGCTTAAAGCAGGCAGAAGATGAGTGAGGAAATTGTTTATATAGACTACGATGAAACCTTAACCATCTATGGCAAAATGATTGATGCTAGCGATGGTGGCTTTGAAGGAGTGCGTGATGAAGGTGGCATTCGTGCTACATTGGATTTTGTACAAAATGATTTATACTATCCGACCTTTGCAGAGAAACTGACCTATCTGATGTATAGATTCTGTTCCGGGCATTTCTTCAATGATGGGAATAAACGTATTGCGCTGACTTTGGGAGCTTACTTCTTACACAAGAATAATTACTACTGGCACGCTTGCATCTGTATGCGTACATTGGAATCTATCATTTATCATGTGGCAGCATCGAATATCAACCAAGATTTGCTGCTACGCATCGTCAATAGCTTTTTGACAAGTAAAGATTATGACGAAGAACTGAAAATAGATATTGCCAATGCCATGAGCAAAGGAGAGTTAGGAATACAAGGGGAGGATTACGAAAAAGATTAAATATGAAAACTATAAAAATTATCTTATTACTGTTCTGTATTATTTTAGGAATTAACGCTAAAGCACAAACAGTAGGTTATACTTATAAAGCACTCGCAGCTGAAGGTTGCAATATGAAATACAGTGTGGCTAAGCAAGACACCATTTATTCTATAGTAGCCACAGTACGTTCAGACAGAATGAATTTCCTCACTAAACCAACCATGAAAATTAGAACATTCACAGGTAAATATCTTGAACTAAGAGGAACTGTGATTGGGAATGGAAGTCAATCTGCTGGTGTTATAAGTGGAAATATTGTAATACCAATCACAGAAATTAGTTCTACTGCTCAATTTAGAATTACTCCACAGCAGTTTGAAATTTTGAATGAAGGTGTGGCAAAAATTCGTTTGTCTATGACTCCTATGAATCATGAACGTACTTTCAAAAAAGATAAGATAGGGAAAAAGTTATATCAGTTCTATCTGAATGAAAAACAAAAAGACGAAAACTTCTAAATCAGTTAGAATAAGATGAACGGAAAACAATTAAAAAACAGCATACTCCAGTGGGCGATACAGGGAAAACTTGTACCGCAAGACCCTAATGACGAACCGGCATCGGTACTTCTTGAACGTATCAGAGCTGAAAAAGCCCGACTGGTCAAGGAAAAGAAAATCAAAAAAGACAAAAACGAATCTATCATTTACCGTGGTGACGATAATTCCTATTATGAGAAGTTTCTCGCTACCGGAGAGGTGAAGTGCATCGATGAGGAGATTCCGTTTGAGATTCCAAATGGGTGGCAATGGGAAAGAATTGGCAATATTTTTGAAACAACAAGTGGTTCTACGCCATTAAGTAGGAATCCAGATTATTATAAAAATGGCAATATCAATTGGGTACGTACAACAGACTTGAACAATGGAATTTTGAACAAAACCGAAATACAAATAACCTCGAAAGCAATTATAGACTACAATCTTTCTATTTTACCCCAAACCTCAGTGTGTGTTGCAATGTATGGTGGTGCTGGGACAATAGGCAAACACTGTATCTTGCATTTTGATACAACTATAAACCAATCTGTATGTGCCATCCAGCCTAATGGATTTTGTAATATGGATTACATCCATACTTTTATTGAATATCAAAGACCATTTTGGATGGATTTTGCAGCAGGTTCAAGAAAAGATCCCAACATAAATCAACTCATTATTAAGCACTGCTTGTTACCTATTCCACCACAAGAAGAACAACTACGCATTGTTACAAAATTAAATCAGTTATACCCATATATTTATCAATATGGAAATAGTCAAAATAGACTCAACCAAATAAATAAAGAAATATGGCATAGTTTAAAAAAGTCCATTCTTCAAGAGGCAATACAAGGTAAATTAGTTCCACAGATTGCAGAGGAAGGTACAGCCCAAGAATTACTTGAACCAATACGGCAAGAGAAATTGCAACTTGTCAAAGAAGGCAAACTTAAAAAGTCTGCTTTAACCGATTCCATTATCTTCCGTGGTGACGATAACAAGTATTATGAGAGGATAAATGCGCAAACCGTTGAGATTGAGCTTCCTTTTGAATATCCTAACAATTGGTCTGTGCTACGTTTGAAAGATATATGCCAACTGATAGACGGTGAAAAAAGAAACGGAAAGGGCATCTGTCTGGATGCAAAATACCTACGTGGTAAATCATCTGCTACCATTGTAGAGAAAGGAAAATTTGTCTATGCCGGAGATAACATCATTCTTGTAGATGGTGAAAATTCAGGTGAAGTTTTCACTGTTCCGCAAGATGGGTATATGGGGAGTACATTCAAACAGTTATGGCTCTCTTCGACTATGTGGAAACCATATATTTTGGCTTTCATTCTGTTCTATAAAGAGGATTTGAGAAATTCAAAAAGAGGTGCGGCTATTCCGCACCTCAATAAAGAGTTATTCTACAATCTGCCTATTGGTATTCCACCTTATCAAGAACAGCAGCGTATTGCAAAACGGATAAATGAACTATCGCAGTTGCTCAAATAGTTTTTCTATTTGAGCAACAATGCGTTGTTGTTCTTTAATCGGAGGTAATGGTATTAATATTTCTTTTACTTTTGCTATACTTACACCACCTATAATGCCCGTTTTATTTAGGTTAAATAGTTCAAAGAACGATGGTGACTGTAGATAATAGTACATGTATTTCCCGATTCCAACAAATGGTGAGAAACAACATAACTTATTCCCAAAACACACATCTTGATTCAGTATTGCAATTTTTCTTCCGGCACTTCCACCTTCAATACACATCAATATTGAGTTATTGGGAGCAAGTCTAAAATCAGGTTCATATTGTTTTGGAATCGCAATGCCATTATCGTAAATAATCCGATTATTAAAATCAACATCCTTAGTTCCAATATAATAACGTCCTATAACATCTGTAAATTTTGATTTCTTTTCAGTTTCACTAATACTGTTGCCAGTGTAAATGTTTGCAATATGAGAAAGTCTTGTCCATACCCAATTCTTGGGAGTTTCAAAAGGTATCTGTTCTGTTATATCTAAGCACTTTTTACCTACCTGCTCATAATACTTGTTATCGTCACCTTTATAGATAACAGAATCAACCAAAGCAGATTTCTTTAGCTTACCTTCTTTAATGAGTTGCAGTTTCTCCAGCTTTATCTGTTCAAGCAATTCTTGCGCAGTTCCTTCCTCTGTAATTTGTGGAACAAGTCTGCCTTGTATGGCTTCTTGGAGAATAGACTTCTTTAGTTTGTCGTCTATACTTTCATTGAGATTGTCCAAATCCTGCTGTGTTTTAGCATACCGTTGAAATATAGGAGTAAAGCTTGCTAATTTTTGCACAAGACGAGACTGTTCTGCTTTCGGAGGAATTGGTAAAAGCATCCTTCCTAATGTTTTTCCATTACAATTGGGTTGTGCGGTAGCGATTGTTCCGGACTTCAATTGTTCCCAATACAATCGGCTTTCCATAAATGATTTAAGATATTGTGGACACAACTCTTTTGAATATCTTGTTCTTATGAGGTAGCCAGCATATATGGCTGGTTCAGGAACAGACTGAACTAAAAATGATTTACCCACAGTTCCACCAGTTCTTGCAAAAAGAATATCATTTTCTTTGAGTAGGTAAGTATCAATATCATAAGCTTCTATATTGCAAAATGGAACATTTTCCCATTGAACTACATTATCATGAATATCACTGATTCTAACCATTTTTATATCACCTCGTTCAAGGGCTGGGGCATTATATCCATATTGGATTGACAATGCAATATTACCCCATCTTTCCCATTCCCACCCCTTTGGAATTTCAAACGGAATCTCCTCATCAATGCACTTCACCTCGCCCGTAGCAAGAAACTTCTCATAATAGGAACTCAATGAATTAGGCAATACCATACATTATTATGATAACGAATTGTTTAACTAATAATGTATCTGACATGAACATTGAAAATTTTGAAACGTATCTTCGTCAAGGGGATATGGCGGAGAACACAATTGCAGCTTATCGCTATGCCGTAAAAGAGTATTATTCCCGGCACAAAGAATTGAACAAGCGCAATTTGCTTGTGTATAAAACCTATCTCATTGAGAAATTCAAGCCTAAGACAGTGAATCTTCGTATTCAGGCAATGAACAAGTATCTTGATAGCATGGGAAAATCTCGTTTGAGATTAAAATCCGTCAAAGTGCAGCAGCGGAGTTACTTGGAAAATGTAATCAGTAATGCCGACTACGCTTTTCTAAAAAACAAACTAAAAAAGGAGGAAAACCAAGAATGGTATTTCGTAGTTCGTTTCCTCGCAGCAACAGGAGCAAGAGTCAGTGAACTAATCCAAATGAAGGCTGAACACGTGCAGATGGGTTATTTTGACATCTACACCAAAGGTGGCAAAATACGTCGTATTTACATTCCGAAGTCCTTGCGCAAGGAAGCCACAGAATGGCTTAGCAAAGTCAATCGTACCACCGGCTATCTTTTTCTTAATCGCTTTGGTGAGCGTATCACTACAAGGGGGATTGCGCAACAGTTGAAAAACTACGCAGCCAAATACGGATTGAATGAGAAAGTGGTTTACCCCCATTCATTCCGTCATCGCTTTGCTAAAAATTTCTTGGAGAAGTTCAACGATATTTCTCTACTTGCTGACCTGATGGGACATGAAAGTATTGAAACAACTCGTATTTATTTGAGGCGTAGCAGTGCCGAACAACAAGAGATTGTTGATAAGGTCATAACATGGTGATGTATTTGGAAGGTTGGTCAATCCATCCTTCCAATTCCTTAAAAGAACTTCATATAGATTATCAATCCTCCCAATGTCAAACAGAAATACGCATACAATATCCAGAATCCGACAACGGCACATTTGGCTATTTTGCCATTAAGAGAAAACGAAGTTTCAGATTTCACACATTTATGGACTTCTTTCCAGTGATTCGTATGAAGTGTCTTCAATTCTGTTATCTGCTTCTCAAATAAAGATTTTTCTTCTTCAATCAATTTATTGCGATATTCTGTAAGAATAGACTTGTCTTCATCGCTAAGTTTGACATTTACAACAGTATTCTCTGCCTGAATAATTGCACGGCTAATAGTATCAGGGATATTGTCGGATGTTTTCACTGCAGCATTAAGAACCTGTGCTGATTCTTCAAAAGTTAACACTGAAGCATCTACAAATGCTTTTATCTGTTTCAATTCTTGGATAATATCTTTAATGTCCTTAATCTGATTCGTGAGATTTACAAGCTCGGTTTCAAAATCAACACGATTTTCAATTTTGCTAATGTTATCATCACTATCTATGCTCTTGCTATCCTGCACAGGCAAAGAAGATTGGTCATATTTACTTTTACGCATGGTTATATGTGATTATAAATGAAATACTATCTACCCCTGCTACGTTTAATCGGTTTGCAGAGCCATTTTGCCATTTTTGCACAACGAACAGCCCAGTTACGCTCATCATCGTCCTTATCTTTACCCCATCCGCTACCGGGACTGCCACCACCTCCGCTTGAAGCCGTCATAGAAGTGGCTGCATCCAAATATCCGGCAAATAGTAAGGCGGCAACTTTGAATAAATTGGTCTGTTTGACTTCTTCATCAAGGCTTCCAAACTCTTCGTCAAAGACAGACTTAACCATATCTGGTATATCAACCTCGAGTTGTTCTCCATCCACTGTTATGGAATAGTGGTAAATAGAAGGCTTTGATTGTGGCATCACCTCTTTATTATTATGCGCCATCGTTTGAGTACATACTTCCTTTGACTGAATTGCAGTTTGTTTATCAGAAGCATGTAATCCCACCCAAGTCGCTTCAATTTTTGATGGCATCAATTTTCGACTTTTACCCAATATCGAGGATTTATAAATAGAGTTCCCTTTTCGTATAGCGTACCCTTTGACCACTTCCTTATCGTCCTTTATCAACTTAATATCGTACCCCTTAGCGTTTAACATTTGGCTATAAGTTTCCCAATCAAATTCTGGCATAGCTTTCAATATTGCGATGCAGTCTTCACTGATTTGCTGAATATTCTCATCACGACGTTGCACGGATTGCACCCAGCCACGTCTCTCATTGATGATGTTGGCAGCATGAACGGCACGTTCACCAATATAATGCGCATCGTTTGTCTTGCCCATATTGTCTATGCGGTTAGCTACAATATGCAAGTGAGGGATGCCACTTTTGCTGTCGGTGTGTAACGAAACAACATACTGGCTATTTTTGATATTGGTCGGTTTAAGATGACTATCTGGTTTGCCACATCTTCGGTCAATGCCGTCAAGTACTGCAATAAACTCATCCGCCAAATTCTGCCAATCCGTCATTGTCCATCCTGCCGATTCTTCTTTGGCTGGAGATATTTCAAAGCGCAGTGCGTTCAGCTTTATGGGCTTCGGATTATATCTGTCTTTCATACATTGATGCTGGTGTTGCATCATCCGTGACCACATAGCCAAAGGTTCTATATTTTCTGGCAAGTCATGCACCTTAACGAGCTGGGCTTTCTCTTTTTCCATAGAATACTCAATGGCTCTTGCTCCATGAGAAATTGCCTTTCCTTGTGCTATCATAATTTCAAATTTGATTTATACTGTCTCGTATTTGTCCCCATCGGACAATAAGCCTATTTACTGCCTCTATCCAAGCACGCATATAATTCTCATCCCGGAAATATCGTTTTTTAATCTCATCAGGTTTACCTTTGAGTACATTCTGAATGCGGATAAGGTCGGCTCGTGCATCCGATAAAGAGTTCAATCCTTGTACTTCCTCGTCTGAAAGTCGTTTGTTTGGATGGTGATTTTGCAATAATTTTCGTCCGTAGTTACTAAGTGTCAGTCCACATTCGGCAGCTTTTTCTACTATCATTTCATACTCATTTTCAGTCAGACGAATGTCTATATGACGAGTACGAACACCCTGTTTTCCATTGTTTTGTTGTATATCCATAAGCGTTTATAACTGGAATTTATTAATAAAATGTTCTATCCATTGCGAGCCTGCGAGTAATGCAAGAAGCTTCCAAGACGACAAATGAGTGAAACCATTTTGTCGGACGGTGGTACTTCTTGCATAGAATACCCATTAAAAATGGGGCATTACATACCTTAATGCAAGCATTGTCTTTGTCCGAACTATGCCATTTGTCTGTCAACTTTAAGAGTGGCTATTGTCACCTATATCCATTTGGATAATCAATAGTTTTACTTTCCCCTTAGTTTGGCTTCTCCAAAAACACATCACTAACCGGAATCCACCAGTTCCAAATGCAAGCAGTCAATCAAAGTTTGTAGGTTTGGATTTCGCTTTATCATCTTTTGAAGTATCATCGTAGGTGTTTCAGTCATCAATAAGAAATCCGCAATATCAAGTCCGTTCTTGCGCTGTTCGTCTGTGGCGCATTGTTCCAAACTATCACTCAATACAACTTTAGAACATACGGAAGTGAGTAAAGCCATCTTGGTTTGCCAAACCTCTCTTGCACCCAAATCCGGGCATAGCATAACCGACCGACCTTTCAATACACTTACCACGTCAGACTTGAAGCATCCATGCATTCCACCTGTTGCCAACCATATAAATTCCGGCATATAATGGGTAGCTATCAAAGCGGATTTTTCGCTTTCCACAATAGCAACAGGTTTGGTCGGATTCTCAGATAACAGATGTTCGCCAAACAAACATTGCTTCAAATTGTAGTTTGGGAGATTCAGTTCTGTATGTACCCAACTAACATAACTTCTTGGCTCTTTTGTCCGATGTCCTGTTTCTGCATCATACAACATTATCTTCCCTGTTCGTACATTACCTTGCCAATCAATTTGCCAATAGACAGTAGAACCGCCCCACTTCTTTGATGTGCCAACATGATATAGTTGGAATATCCGAGAAGTCTTATCTTTACCCAACATCCCAGACAGGTAGATGTACAATGGATTCATACCATAGTTAGTAAGAGTACGTTTCATTAGTTCATTGTCAACAAAAGAGGTTGGAGGCAGTAAATTGGGCTTAGGCTTATCGGCTTCAATGAAGTTATCCTTGTTGTAATCCACTACCATTGGGTTATCATGAAAATAATCCGATGGAGTGTAATGGTATTGGCAAGATTGCTCATGGTCACATCTGCCTACATAATCAGGAAAAGTTATTTCTCCTTGGCTATCTATGTACTTGACAAAACATTGTTTCTTTCCACACTTCGGGCATGAAAGTTTTGACCCACGCTTATATTTTTGAAGAGAAAATCTATATTCAGCCATACTTCTTCATTTTGTTATTGCAGTCCGTGCAGTTTGCACTTATTGCAGTTTTGCAGAAATCCTATGTCAGCGCAAAGTGCAAACTGCAACAACTGCAAACTGCAAAAGGTGTCGTTTATTGCAGCTTCTCATATTCACCTCGCTTTACTTTCTTGATAACCTTATTCGTAGCAAGGCTAACCAAAGAATACATTACCGACCTTTCCGACAACCCTACTTCTTTTCCGGCTTGAATGGCATCGGCAGTAGTGAAAGTTGCGGAAAGGCAATCAAGCAATTCTCTTTTTTGCGGTTCAACGCTCTCTCGCAACATATATTTCTGAATGTTGGTATAACAGTTCTCAAAGTATTCACTCAATGCAATAGCAGATTTGGTTGAGTCAATATCCACAAAATCCTTGTGTTCTTCACCGCAAGCCCAACGAAGGATTTGCAAGACTAAAGCTAAACGAGCCGTAATCATGGGAGCTTTAATCACTCTGCTATCCACCAATCCATCATCTTGGATTTGATTAACAGCCCGAACTGCATTATTGCGCCAGTTTGTAAAATAGGCTTTGGCTTCCGAAGAAAATTCCAATACATTATGTATGGCTCTGTCATCTTCATTCTCTATAAATGGCAAACTAATTACCTTATTTATAATAGAATCCCACATTGATGAGTATTTACCAAAAGTTGATACGGAAGATTCTTCATCCAGCCCCCAATCTGAAATTTCCTGAGACGATGGATAAACAAAAATTATTCTGTCTATCAGCCCATTGTCTTTATATCCTTTCTCTATCAGTTCATGCATACGTGTCGTTTGCATCGTGCCGACAATATTTATAAAAGGATGCTCTATATGAATAGGTACAGGGATGCTACATCTTGAAATATCCAATGGTTTTCCGCTAAAGGCTGTCAATAGCTGCTCTATGAGTTGTCCTTTGCTATATTGATTCACGGCATTAAACATTCCCATAATTTCATCCACATATACCACGACACCTCGCTGATTGTCATCCAACGCACGCATTAAAGCTTCCGGTGTAAAATCGGATATGATGGTTCTTCGTAAAATTGGTTTGTCCGGCAATGAAGAGGACTTGTCTTTTTTAGCCTTATTGTTTTCAACCAAGCTATTATAATGCTCCATATCCAATTTAAATTGTTTGATGATTTTGGCATCATGCTTTCGGATAGGACGGAATGCAAAATCCAAAGGTGGGGTTTTGCCCATTCCGGGACGACCTACCAATATCATATAAAGGGCAGGATTACTAATCCATCCACCACGAATACGAATATTGACAGCGTTGCCGATAGCGGTTGACACTGCCACCAAAAGAGAAGCCATCATATATTCTATGGAATAATTCTCTTGTCGGGATAGAGCCAATATCATATCTTGAATTTTGGCAGGAAAAGCATCCAAAGGAATCTTGTTTTCAAAGATCCCTTCAAATTCCATTCTGAGCGCATTGCATAAATTGGTTGAATCCATTAGAATTTGGTATTTCTTTTTGACTTTATGAATTGGGCGGCTTCATCTTCCAAGTTTTTATCAGATTTGATTTTGCCGGCATGGAGCCATTCGTCAATTTCCGATTTTAGAAACATGATACGCTTCCCTCTTTTGTGGAATGGGATTAGATGACAACTCGTCCAGCCATATACAGTTTGCTCTGCCGGGTGACTGGGAATATAATCACACAATTCCTTAAGGTTCATCCATTGTTCGGTTGGAACGCTTTGATTCTGATTGTTTAATCCATCTATTTTAGAATCCAGCTCATTCAATTTATCCATCAACCACGACATTGCTTTGGGTAAATCTTCAAATGTAATGTTCTTCTCACTCATATTGCTACTTGTTTTTTGATTTTTCGGCAAAATAACAGCGATTACGCATACTGATTTCATAGTGTAATACATCACATAAATAAGCAGTAACGAAACATAATCATCATAAGGATTACCCATTGATTATCAATATGAATAGTGGAGAATATCAGTAGTAGATTTTTATGATAATGTCTTCAATCATAAAGGAATCATAAGATGGTCAGAAGAAAAGACCATAGATAAAAACAAAAAGCCACCCACGCAGATTTTACGCAGATGGCTATACTTACAAAGTATAATAATGGTTATTTTGTTTGAGATAAATCCAATTTAATGGTTTCTGTAGCTTTCTCTTTCTTTTCATCAACAACCTTTGCATACACCTGTGTTGTTCGCACATTTGTATGTCCCAACATTTTGCTGACCGTATAAATATCAGTTCCTCCAGCCAGTTGCAGGGTTGCGTAGCTGTGCCTAAAACAATGGAAGGTAATGTGTTTGGTGATTCCGGCAGCTTCAACCCACTTTTTGACAGGACGGTTTATCCAAGAAGGGTCAGGAAGTCCGGCAAAAACCAAAAGTTCACCCTCTTTTTGCTCTCCACAGAGATTATATGCTTGCTCTGATATAGGCATATATTCAACTCCTTTTGTCTTTTGCTGAGTAAAATTCAACCGATAGCCTCCATTGAACATTTCTACTTCCGACCACTTCAACTTCTGAATGTCGCAATGACGGATTCCTGTTAAAGCAGAGAACAAGGCAGCACGTTTCAGTAATGGGTCACAAGGTGTTTGAGCCAGTCGGTTTAATTCCTCTACCGTGAGATATTCTCTCCGGCTTTCCCTTTCTTGAATGCCTTTGACTTTTGCAGAAATATCAATAGTCAGATATCCGTCTATAAAAGCCTGTTTCAATCCGGCTTTGAAGATAGAGAAATAGGTTGCTGCTGTATTTTGAGAAATCGTACCTCGTTTAGTGCCTCCTTGTGGGGCATTCATTATGAATTGCCGGAACGATTCAACCATCTTTAAGTCTATTTGCGAAAAGAGAATGGTGTCACCTTTTGCGAAAATCTTCAATAATTCATGCACTCTCCTCCAGTTGACAATGATAGAATCAGAGCTATGGGCATGCCTTGTTCGCTGCACATGGTCGAAGTACTCAATGAAATTACTTCGGGAGCGTTCCAACTGCTCCGCCTGTTCTGCATCGGTATCGGCATATAAAGCTGCATTGTCGTATTCCTTTTGTCGTAGGCTTCTGACCTTGTCGGCATAGATACATGATTCCTGGTCTAATTGCGACTTACATTGAATGACACCGTTCAAATCTCGCTTCGGCTTATAAGTGGTTTTGCCTTCGGCATTAGTCCTTGCATTGCGTGACTTATCCCAAATAGGTGTTGTAATGGTACGATTGAGATATTCACGCACTCTTTGTGGCGTATCTTTTCCGGATTGAAATACAGGATAAGATTCCACATAAAGATACCATTCATCACGATATTCAGATTTGCGGAGCTTTACCGACACTCGTGTATTGACTAATGCTTTCTTCATCGCTTCACACCTTTATATAAGTTATCAATTTCTTTCTTGGGTACATACACAAAGTTCCCAATCTGCCGGGTAGGGATAGAGTATTTGCGTATATGGAGATAAACTGTACTTTCATTCACAAGAAACTTCTCTGTGATTTCTCCAATGGTATAACAATCTTTCGGCTCCAGACTATATAGTTTGGCAACAGGTTTCGGCTTTGTGAGAGCTTTCTTGCGTGGAGGATAGAGTTTCATCAGTTCTGCTTTTGATAGTAATGTCTGTCTTTCTCCTGCATTTACACTGGGGATTGTACCCTTACGAATCAAACGATAAAGAGTTTCCTTGCTTATGCCAAACAATGCGTATGCTTCAGGAACCGTGATGTACTCTTTGGACTTGGGTATCTTCTTAACCACTTCGTCCAACCTTTGCAATCTTTGTTCTTCATCCTTGCGTCGCTTCCATGCAATTTTGGAACATTTGGGAGAGCAATACCAAGATTCTATTGTTTTGGCTAAAAACTCTTCTCCACAAATCTGGCACTTCCGTTTTATTTCAAATTTTGCTGCTGGCATAATCTACTTTTTACTTATATTCCTCATTCTCAATACCGGCATTCTTGTAAGTGTCACATTATCTACTTTTAAGTGTCGGTACAATTATGGTACAAATATACGATAAAAATCCGAGAAATAAGCAAAGCCAAAGAAAATTCTACAAAAAGATATAGGGCGTAACTTGTTGAGTTACACCCTATATTCCTATTTATTGTTATCGTTATTTATCGATACTTACTTCACTTCCTCAAAGTCAGCATCCTGCACATTATCGCCATGCTTTGTATTATCCTGAGCACCGCCTTGTTGCCCTGCATTCATATCAGGACCAGCTTGTGCACCACCCTGAGCACCGCTCTGGGCATACATTTCAGCACTTGCAGCCTGGAATGCCGTATTCAATTCGGCCATGGCAGAGTCTACGGTAGCC